>ENA-ORDR01000001-ORDR01000001.1-marine-metagenome-genome-assembly--contig:-NODE-1-length-210388-cov-8.420320_pt1 | contig 210388 bp, 220 predicted proteins | sample MGYA00240993_ERZ508538 | MGnify/ENA primary metagenome ERZ508538 (study PRJEB26207, sample SAMN05421999) | marine metagenome | isolation source: Monterey Bay, California, USA | place: USA:Monterey Bay... | reverse complement strand
TTAGTAGACGAAGATAAAAACTTTTATTTTATTGAAATGAATACCAGAATTCAGGTTGAGCATACTGTAACTGAAATGGTTTATATGATAGACCTCGTAAAAGAACAGATTAAGATGCACTACGGTCAAGAGATGTCTTTTAATCAGGATATGATTAAAAGTAAAGGACATTCTATTGAATGTCGTCTAAATGCGGAAGATCCTTTTAGTAATTTTATTCCATCTCCAAAGAAAATTGATTCTCTTAATTTTCCTGGGGGAATTGGAGTGCGCATTGACTCTTATATTTATGCAGGTTACCAAATACCACCGTTTTATGATTCTATGCTTGGAAAGCTAATTGTTCACTCTTCTTCAAGAGAAAAAGCTATTATTAAGATGCAAAGAGCTCTACAAGAAACTTTTATTGAAGGACCGAAAACAACATTGCCATTATTAGAAATGATTTTATCAAATAATGACTTTATTAATGGAAATTTTGACATAAATTTTTTAAGTAATTTTCTTAAAAAAATGAAAGGGGAGAAAATTGAATCATCCAGAGAATTTGATGTATACATCTGAGCACGAATGGGTTGAAATAAGTGGTAATATTGCTACTATAGGAATTACAGATTTTGCACAAAGCGAATTAGGGGACATTATCTTCTTAGAGTTTCCTACTGTAGAAGAAAATTTTAATGACGGAGATGTTTTTGGAACAATCGAAGCAGTTAAAACTGTATCTGATATGTATATGCCATTAACAGGTAAGGTTGTTGAAGTGAATGAAGACTTGAACGATACTCCGGAGCAAGTAAATGAAGATCCCTATAAAAATGGCTGGATGGTTAAAATTGAATTAGATAATAATGCTGATCAATCTAAATTGCTTGATGCAAAATCATATATTGAATTAATTGGGTAGAAATGCTAATTAACTTAGATGATTTCTCTAGAATGTTAAAAATCGAAAGAAATTATTCTGATAATACTGTTAGTGCATACCTTTCCGACTTAAAATCTTTTAATGTTTTCTTGAAAAAGAATAAAATTAATTTTAAAGATGTTGTTATTGAACCTAAACATACTAAAAACTTTTTCAGGCAGCTTTCAAAGAGAAAATTATCTCCCAGATCTATTAAAAGAAAATTTTCCTCACTTTCTTCATATTTCATATTTCTCTTAGATAGAAAAATCATCAAGAGTAATCCTCTCAATGGAGTTTTTACTCCTAAGGTACCAAAAGCTCTACCGGAAATATTGACTATAGATGAAATAAATAAAGTATTTTTTCAATCTGAAAATACTGATAATGAATTATTGGGATTACGAGATAGATGTATTCTTGAAATGCTATATTCTTCTGGTTTGAGAGTTAGCGAATTATGTAATCTTAAAGTTAACAATATACAATTTGATTTAGATCTTATTCGTTTCTTTGGTAAGGGGAATAAAGAAAGAATGATTCCGTTAACTTATTATGCAAGAAAATGGTTAGAACGATATTTAACCCAATCGCGTAGAATTTTATCTGAAAGATCAAATAAAGGTTCAAAGTTTGTATTTCTGAGCAACAATGGATTGCCACTTACTCGAGCTGCAATATGGCAATCAGTAAAAAAATATATTGATAGAGCGGCTATTCCTAAAAAAATATCTCCACATACTTTTAGGCATTCATTCGCAACACATTTAATTGATGGTGGAGCAAATTTAGTTGAAGTACAAGCTCTTCTTGGTCACGCAGACATATCAACCACAGAAATTTATACTCATTTATCAAGAGAATTTATTGATAGTGAATATATGAAAGCTTTTGAAAAGGATAAGAATTAACTATTTTTCAGTATGGGAATAGCAAGCGCACCACTAGAAATGCAATTGATTGTAATGCCATGTATTTTATTTGCATTAACTTTTCATGAATATGCTCATGCTCGAGTAGCTTATTATTTAGGTGATTATACAGCTTATTATCAAGATAGAATGAATCTAAACCCCATTAGTCATTTAGATCCAATTGGAACATTAGCATTATACTTCCTTGGTTTTGGATGGGCAAAGCCAGTGCCTGTTAATATGCGCAATCTTTCCAAGCCTAGAACAGATATGATGTTAATTGCTATTGCAGGCCCTGCCTCGAATATTTTTTTAGCCATCATAGGCTCTATTTTTTTAAGATTCTCTACTATTGTTCCTTTTAGTATTCCAGAATTATTTACTAGTGCGATGATATTTTTTGTCTTCATAAATATTGTACTAGCATTATTTAATCTCATTCCAATTGCTCCTTTAGATGGCTCAAGATTATTACCTTTGTTTATTCGAGACCCTCGAACATTATATCAGATTGAATATTATGGTCCTCGCGTATTGATGGGACTGGTATTATTATCCCTGGTTGGCGGATTAAGCATATTCAGTATTGTTATATTCGAGCCAGCAAAGCTGATTTTTAATCTACTAACAGGCATCAATCTAGTTTGACAAATATTTTTGCAATAGTTGGTCCTACCGGAATAGGAAAAACAAGTTTATCAATAAAATTAGCTAAGAAATTAAATAGTGAAATTATTGGGCTAGATTCTAGACAGATTTATACAATGATTCCAATTGGCACTGCTCAACCATCTACAAAAGATTTAAATACAATTAAGCATCATTTAATTGGTACAAAAGATTTACATGAAACAGTATCAGCAGGTGAATTTATGGAGTTGGTAGACCAAAAAATTGTTACCATTTTAGATAAAAATAAAACACCCATTATATGCGGAGGTACAGGATTGTATCTCAAGTCTTTGATAGAAGGTATCTTTATTGGAAGTAAAACAGATCCAGAAATTAGAGCTTATATAGAACAAGAGTATGATAATGGAAATTCAGATAATCTTTACAAGGAGCTTGTTTCTATTGATCCTGTATATTCAAAAAAGGTCCATCCTAACAATAAAAGAAGGTTAATTAGGGCTCTTGAAATTTATAAAATTACAGGAAAAAATATGACAGAAAATTTTAAGTCTGATAATAAAAAAAGTGCTTTTTATAAAAATATCAATACTGTATATCTCAGGATGTCAAGAAAATCTCTTGAATCGATTATCCAAAAAAGAACTTTATCTATGATAGACAAAGGCATGATAAAAGAAGTTCAGTATATAAAAGACCATAAGTACAATATTGACCATATAGATTATATAGGCTATAGTGAGATATTATCCTATTTAGATAAAAAAATATCATTAGAAGATGTCATAGAAAAAATTCATATTCGCACTAGGCAATATGCAAAAAGACAAATGAAATGGTTTGACAATCAGAGCTTTGATTATGTATTTGATATGGACAATACCAGCGCTAATGATATAGTTGATAAATTAGTTGAAATAAGCTAAGTTTCCGAGAATTGGAGAAAAAAATATGCTAAAAAGCAAACATCTTATCGGTTTAGAACATTTTCCAACTTCTGATTTGAATAAAATAATTGACACTTCATTTAAATTCAAAGAAATCCTAGAAAGCCCTGAAAGAAAAGCAATATTATTGAAGGGAAAAACGATTGTTAATATGTTTTTTGAAAATTCTACCAGAACAAAAATTAGTTTTACGTTAGCTGAAAAAAGATTAGGAGCAGATAGTATTAATTTTTCTTCTTCAACAAGTAGTGTCAAAAAAGGAGAAACCTTAAAAGATACAATCCAAAATATTGATGCAATGAAAATAGATGGAGCTGTTATAAGACATGGACATCCTGGATCAGCATTAAAATTAACTGAATATATTGATGGAGCAGTGATTAATGCGGGAGATGGATCTCATGAGCATCCAACGCAAGCTATTTTAGATATGGTAACGCTTAAAGAGAAATTTGGTAAAATAAAAAATTTAAAAGTCGGTATCATAGGAGATATTCTAAATAGTAGGGTAGCAAGAAGTGATATCTTTGCACTTAAGAAACTGGGCGCCGAAATTGTAGTTTGTGGTCCTAGTACTCTATTACCAAGCAATGCTAAGCAATTGGGAGTGAATATTACGCATAATATTGATGAAGTCTTAAATTGGTGTGATGTAGTTATTGGTTTACGTATTCAGCTTGAGAGAATGCACTTAGGTAGAATTCCATCTAAAAGAGAGTATCATAGTGAGTTTGGTTTGACTTATGAAAGGATTAGCAAGCTAAAGAAAGACATAGTTATTATGCATCCAGGTCCAATGAATCGAGGAGTTGAAATTGATAGTAAGATTGCAGATTCAGATAATGCTGTTATTTTAGATCAAGTATTAAATGGCGTAGCTTCAAGAATGTCAATTCTTTATCTTTTACTTGCAGATAAATCGGAAAAACTATGATAGCTAATCAAAACACAAAAAAACTTTTATTAAAAGGTGGTAGAATTATTGATCCGTTCTCAAAAAAGACGTTTATTGGCGATCTATTAGTTGAAAATGGCTCTATTTCTAAAATTGCAGATTCTATCCCTTCCAAGGGAAGGAATTACAATATCATTGATTGTAAGGGCTTAATTGTTACGCATGGTTTTTGTGATATTCATGTTCATTTTAGAGAACCAGGTAGAGAAGATAAAGAAAACTTAGAGTCGGGATCTACAGCTGCAATTGCAGGAGGTTTTACACAAGTTTGTACAATGCCAAATACGGATCCAGTGATTGATTCTCCTGAGCATGTATATTATATAGCAAGTAAAAGTAAAGATTTACCAATAGAAATTTTCCCAATTGGCGCAGTATCAAAAAATTTAGAAGGCGAACATTTAACTGAAATGATGTTAATGAAGAAAAATGGCGCAATTGCTTTTACAGATGACGGTATGTCAATACAAAATCCTCAATTTATGAGCTTGGCATTACGATATGCACAGATGATTGATGCACCTATTTTAAATCATGCTGAAGATATTTATCTTAGAAACGACGGCGTAATGAATGCAAGTAAAACATCTAGCAATTTAGGACTAAAAGGTAATAATAGCTTAGCTGAAGCTATGATGGTTTATAGAGATTTATTATTGGCAACTTCTTTAAGCGCAAGATTACATATTTTACATGTATCAACTAAAGAATCTGTAGATTTAATTAAGAAATTTAAATCTAAAGATGGTCTTATCACTTCAGAAGTTTGTCCTCATCATCTTTACTTTTCAGATGAAGATATCCAAGAATTTAATACAAACTTGAAAGTTGGTCCGCCAATTAGAGGAAAAGCAGATAGAAAGAAGCTTATTGAGGGTATTAAGAGCGGTATTATTGATTGTATTGCTACAGATCATGCTCCACATACACTCGAAGACAAAGAAACTACTTTTAACGATGCAGCCTTTGGTATGATTGGTCTTGAAAGCTGTTTTGGTGCAGTGAATAAAGTGTTAGTAAAAAATAATGGCATGAGTTTAAAATCTTTGATTGAGAAGTTGACAGTCAATCCAAGAAAAGTTATGAATATTGATAGAGATTTATTTGAAATTGGCAAGAAAGCTCAAATTACTATACTTGATCCAAATCAAAAATGGACCTTTGCAAATAAAGATATTTATTCTAAATCTTCAAACTCACCATTCATTGGTGAAGAGATGGTTGGAAAAGTTAAATATGTAGTATCAAAAAGTAAGTTTTATACTTTATAAATTTCCCTATCATTAATCATTGACTAATGGAATCACATCGATTAAGTTTTGAGGCATTTTTGAGACACTAATGAAAAAGATAACAAATACAGTATCAGCAAAAGATATAAAGCAACAATGGTGGTTGCTAGATGCCGACAATCAGGTATTAGGGCGTTTTGCATCACAAGTCGCTCAGATTTTAAGAGGAAAGCATAGACCTAATTATGCTCCTAACTTATATATGGGTGATGCGGTTATCATAGTAAATGCAGATAAGATAAGGCTGACTGGTAACAAAGCTGATTCAAAAAAATATTTTAGTCATTCTGGTTATCCAGGTGGAGTAAAGTTTACTAGCTATAAAGATTTAATGAAAAATGATTCAGATAAAGTAGTTATGAATGCTATAAAAGGAATGTTACCAAAAAATAGATTAGGCAGAGAGATTTTGACACACCTTAAAATTTATAAAGATTCTAATCATGGACATGAAGCACAACAACCAACTGAATGGAGTTCTATTTAATGAAAAAAGAATTATTTAATGGAGTTGGAAGACGAAAAGAATCAACTGCGAGAGTTTATCTGTCTGATGGTTCCGGAACTTCTACTGTTAATAAAAAATTAAATATTGATTCACATCTAAAGAGAGAATCTTTAGTTATTCATGCTATGAAACCCTTGGAAGTATTAAATCTTAAAGACAAATATGATCTGAACATTAATGTTTCTGGCGGAGGGCTAACGGGTCAAGCTGGAGCAATTCAACTAGGCATAGCAAGAGCTCTTTTAAAAGTAGATGCAGAATTTAGACCTCAATTAAAGTCACACGGATTATTAACAAGAGATGCTAGAGAAGTAGAAAGAAAGAAGTATGGTCAACCTGGAGCGAGAAAGAAATTCCAATTCTCTAAGAGATAAAAAAAATATGCAAAAAATTACAAAAGAAGATTTATTAAATTCAGGCGCTCATTTCGGGCATGTTTCAAGCAAAACTGATCCAAACTTTAAAGACTATGTCATTTCACAAAAGAATGGCATTGATATTATCAATTTAGATCATACGCTTGAAGGTCTTGAAAAAGCTGTAAAGTTTATTACTAGTACAGTAGAAAAGAATGGAGAAATACTGTTTGTCGGTACTAAAAAGCATGCTAAAGACGTTATACAGCAAGAAGCAGATAGATGCGGCATGTTTTATGTAGTAGAGAGATGGTTGGGTGGAACATTAACTAATTTTTCCACAATTAAAAAAAGTATCAAAAGACTACATTCGCTAGAAAAAGAAGGATCTTCAGTATTCGAAGATTTAACGAAGAAAGAAGTTCTACAATTAAATCGTGAAAAAATTAAGCTTTCAGATCAGCACAGAGGCATTAAAGATATGAAAAGATTACCAAGCATGATAGTTATCGTGGACGGTAAAACAGAATCTATCGCTATAAAAGAAGCACAAAAACTTGAAATACCAATAGTGTGTATTGTTGATTCTAATACAGATCCAAGATTATGTACACATCCAATTCCTGCTAATGACGACTCAATTAGAACTATACAGTTACTTGTAACAGAAATAGCTAACGCTATTATTGAGGTTGCACAAAAGAATGCAAAAGCTGAAGAAGTAGAGAAACAATCCGATTCAAAAAAGGAAGCTTAGTTTTATGAGCATAGATGCAAAACTAGTTAAAACCCTAAGAGAAAAAACTGGAGCTGGAATGATGGATTGTAAAAAAGCATTGGTTGATTCTAAAGGGGATTTGGATTTAGCTGTAGATTTTTTAAGAAAATCTGGTATTGCTAAAGCAGAAAAAAAGTCTTCTAGAGATGCGAATGAAGGATTGGTCGTTTCCTATATTCACCACGGTAGTAAACTAGGTGTTTTATTAGAAATAGGATGTGAAACTGATTTTGTAGCAAAAACTGATGGATTTTTAGACTTAGCAAACAATATTGCAATGCAAATTGCAGCTTCTAACCCAATGGCTATTGATGAAAGTAGTCTATCTGAAGATCTTATTGCTAAAGAAAAAGAAATTTATTCGGATCAAGCAAAGTCTAGTGGAAAGCCAGATAATGTTGTAGAAAAAATTGTTGAAGGTAAACTTAAAAAATTCAAAGAAGATAATTGTCTTGTTCACCAATCTTTTGTCAAAAACCCTGATGTTACCATTGGACAATTAATTCAAGAAGGTGTCTCCAAACTTGGAGAGAATATTACTATTAATCGCTTTGTTCGTTTTGCTTTAGGCGAACAGTCTAACAACTAAATGTCACAAATAAATAAAAGAAGAATTCTCCTAAAACTTAGCGGAGAAATTCTTTCTGGCAATCATGTTTATGGTATTGATCCTAATGTTGCTCAACAGCTTGCAAAAGAAGTTGCTTCTCTAAAAAAACTAGATATTGATATCGGAATTGTTTTAGGTGCTGGTAATATTTTTAGGGGAAGAGATGCTTCTGAAAAAGGTATGGATAGAGTTACGGCAGATTATATAGGTATGGTAGGAACGGTTATTAATTCCGTAACACTTCAAGACTCCCTTGAACAATTAGGATTAGAAACTAGAACATTGTCAGGTATTGATATTCCTAAAATTGCAGAGCCTTATATAAGAAGAAGAGCTATTAGACATCTAGAGAAGGGTAGAATAGTCATTATTGCAGGTGGTACTGGAAATCCATTTTTTAGCACAGATAGTGCAGCAGCATTGCGTTCTGTAGAGCTCGATTGCTCTCTATTAGTTAAAGCAACAAAAGTAGATGGAGTGTATGATTCAGATCCTGTTAAAAATCCTGATGCCAAAAAATTTACTAATATTTCTTTTTCAGAAGTTTTAGAAAAAGAGTTAGCAATTATGGATTTAACAGCAATAACTTTATGTAAAGAAAATAAAATGCCTATTCTTGTTTTAGATATAACAAAAGAAGGTAACTTATATAATGCATTATCTGATAACAACATAGGAACAACAATTAGCTAATTATGTTAGATCAAAATATTCAACTCGCAAAAACTAAGATGGAACAAACGATTGTATTCGTTGGATCAGAGCTAGGTAAGATTAGAACAGGAAGAGCTAATCCTGACATGTTTAATAAAATTAATGTAAAGTATTATGATAATGATACTCCGTTAAACCAGATTGCAAATATATCTGTAATGGATGCAATTACTATCAGTATACAGCCTTTCGATAAGACAGCAATTGATGATATAGAGCGAGGTATTTTAGAATCAGACTTAGGTCTTAATCCTTCAAATAACGGTAATAGTATTATGATTACTTTTCCTCCTTTATCCGCAGAAAGAAGGCAAGATTTAGTCAAAGTTGCCTCAAAAATTATTGAAGATGGAAGAATTTCAGTTAGAAATATTCGTCGAGAGATTATTCAGTCTACTAAAAAGATAGAAGAGGACGAAAAGATTCCTGAAGATGATATGAAGAGATTTATGGATCAAATGCAGGACGTTACAGATTCATTTATTAAAAGACTTAATTCAAATCAAGAAGCTAAAGAAAAAGAAATTTTAGATAATTAATCTATCTTTCCCAGAGAGCTTTCTGAAAATCTTGTTCTGTTAATTGATACCCCCAATGCTGTAGTCCTTGTCTGATTACAGGACTGATTGATTCATCATTATATTGAGTATCTTTTGTGAGAATCATACTAATTAGCCTTAGTTTCCATCGACCATTCGGCCCCGTGAAGTTTTTCCATCTCTGGACTTGTCGTCCATCATCATGACTTCTTCTTCCATTAAAAAAGTGACAATACCATTGTACCCAACCATACGGATCTATTGAATCAATCCAATTTTTTGATTCCCAATATTCTAGATTAGTGCCACTATGAACTTTATATCTATTCAATCTTAGATTTTCTTTATTTGAAGTAAGATATTTAAGATCTATGTCATTCCACCATTCATTTGGTAGTTCTAAATGAAGATCTTTATAGGATTTTTGATTTGTTTTAGAATTTATTGGTCTCCAGTAAGTTCCTCCAAAACTACCTAATTTAAATATTTGGTAGGGAGTAAGGTTTGGGGTGAAGTCAGGAAAATCGTTAAAGGTAAGATTCTCTGGGGTTATTCGCACTTAGACCAGCCACAATCTTTACATAGTAAGCAGCCACCTTCGTCAACTATTCCATGGCTTTCGCACTCCTTGCAATACATACCTTGCGGTTCTGTACGGATTGGACTTTCGTCAGCTATTTCAAATTGAACTTTTTTTTTAGAATTAGGAGCTTCTTCACCATCAAGAAAGGTTTCTAGAGCTCTTCCAATAGCATCTGGAGTTGATAAAATCAATTGTCCATCTTCCCATGTTGGATTAGGTCCACTAATTCCTTTTAATTGACTGATTACACTGTTTGGATCTACGCCAGATCTTAATGCAAGAGATATAAGTCTACTAATCGCTTCTGTTTGAGCAGCAACAGTTCCACCTGCTTTTCCAATAGCTGTAAAGACTTCACATAATCCATTTTCATCTTCGTTAACAGTGATGTAGAGCGTACCATCTCCTGTGCGCATTCTTCTTGTCTTTCCTGTAGTAATCTGAGGTCTATTTCTAGCTGTTTTCTTACCAGGTTCAGCTGCTTCTATAGTAGCTTTTCCTTCTTCAGATTTTTCATCAGTAATAAGAATACCCTCTCTGGATCCTTCTCTATATACTGTGATACCTTTAAGATTACCTTTATAAGCGGTCATATAGATATCAGCTACAGTTTCTACGGTTGTTTCTTCTGCCAAATTAACAGTAGAAGAAATTGAACTATCTATATATTTTTGAACTTCACCTTGCATTTTTACTCTGAAATATGGATCTACATCATGTGCAGTCACCACATAGTCAGGTAAATTTTCATCATCGCCAAACATTTCTTGAACCACGGGATGATAAACGGTAAAAGTGTCAAATTCTTTTCCAAGACTGTCATTTTTTTTCACTTTTCTTTTATAAGATGTAGCAAAAATTGGCTCCACTCCAGAGGTCACTCTGGCAACAATAGCACCACTTCCTGTAGGGGCTACTGTAGTTAATGTAGAATTTCTGATGCCGTGGTTTTTTATTTTTTCTTGTAATTCTTGCGGAAGGTCTTGAACAAAAAGACTTTCTGAGTATCCATCCCAATCAAAATTAGGAAATCCGCCTTTTTCTTGTGCTAAATCAGCGCTAGTCTCATATGCGGTATCTCTATGAATCTCCATAACTTTACCAATAACTTCTAATGCTTCATCTGAGTCATATTTGATACCCATTTTTACTAACATATCACCTAAGCCAAGAATTCCTAATCCAACTCTTCTATCATTGATAGCATTTTGTTTTTGGTCTTCTAGCGCATGGCGATCAACGTTATAATCAACAACATTATCTAAAAATCTTGCACCAACAGCTGTTGTTTCACGGAAACCTTCAAAATCAAAGTTTCCACTATCATCAACAAAGCGTTCTAGGTTTAAAGCACCAAGATTACAACATCCACCATCAGGAAGAGGTTGTTCTGCACAAGGATTGGTTGAAACAAGAGGACTACAGTATTCTGCATTATGATATTTCTTCATAGTATCCCAGAATAATAATCCAGGCTCTGCACTAGCATGAGCATGTTCAATAATCTTCATCCATAAATCTTTAGCATTTACTGTTTCATAAACTTTTCCGCCCCATTGAAGGTCAAAATCAGAATCAGTTTGTACCGCTTCCATAAAATCATCTGTTAAGAATACAGATATATTAGAATATTTAACCATATCAACATCACCAGTTTTGATTTCAATAAACTTTTGAATATCAGGATGGTCAACTCTCAGTGTCTGCATGTTTGCGCCACGTCTACCATGCTGTGCGATAGTATTAGTGTTTTCGCTAAATAAATTCATAAATCCAACAGGACCACAAGAATCACCGCCGGTGCCTAAAATGGCATCTCCGGAAGGTCTTAGGATAGATAGATCGTGACCACATCCACCCCCATATTTATATGTCATCGCTTCTTGAACAACACAATCATATATAGATTTTATTGAATCTGTTTTGATTCCCACAACATAGCAATTGTTTAATGTTGTAGTAATATCCTCTCTACCTGCACCATGCATAATTCTTCCACCTGGCACAAATTTGAAATTTTTCAATGCCTCGAAGAATGCAGCTTCCCATTTTTCCTTCAATTCTTTTGTTTTCTCTACACTAGCTAGTGCCTTAGCTTGACGTTTCCATAGATCCCATGGGTTTTTCTCCCAAGGCGCTAAATATTTCATCTCTAGTACACTTTTGCCTAGATCGTCATTTTTATAATACTCATCGATTTCAAATTCTTTTGGACACACTTCTTCGTCAGTCTGGTTTGATTCATCCATCGATTCTTTAATGTTGAACCCTAAAATTTGGTTTTTTAGATCCGAGTCGATATTCGGATTTGATTCATTTTCCGTAGGAAAATTTATTTTAATTTCTTCTGCCATAGTCTAAATAATACTCTTACCCTTGTTAATTAATTTTAATTCAATACACAGTTATACGTAATAATTGTATATTTTCTCTCTAAAAAGAGACTGTTTGCAAATACTTTAAGCTTTCGAAAAGCTGATTGGCTGGCACTCGTAAATTATTTAATTTTTTTTATTTTAGTCAAGGTTAAAAAACTTTTTTTTACTATTTTTTTCATAATACATGAGTAATCAATTAAATAATATAATTCCAGAGTGGATTCTACGTCGCTTACCATATAATCATTATAATATTGATGTTAATGGAAAAAATATGCATATCATGGAAAAAGGGAAAGGGAAGCCCATTGTGTTTGTTCATGGTAATCCTATGTGGGGGTATCTGTATAAAAAAGTACTAGATCAGATTGATAGTGATGACGCTCGATTGATAGTCCCGGATCTAATTGGATTTGGATTTTCTGATAAAATAAAGATTAGCGAACATTCTTTAGAGGCTCATACAGAATGGATGGCCAGTTTTTTTAAAACGATTAAAGAAGAATCAGTTGGATTAGTAATCCATGATTGGGGTGGTATGATTGGTGTTGCTGGTGCCATGAGAGCAGGAAAGAAAATTGATGGATTGGTAATAATGAATACCTCCGTAACAGCGCCCAAAGATGGTTTTACTCCCACATGGTTTCATGGCCTTTCTCAATTGCCCGTTATAAGTGATTTATTATTTAGAGTTTTTAATTTCCCGCTATCTGTTTTAAAGAAGTTTGAGGGCATTCCAGACTCTTATTCAAAAGACGATTTAAAAATCTATAAATATCCGTTAAAAAAATTTAAAAATAATGCGGGACCATTAGCTTTAGCTAGAATGGTTCCTAACAACATGAACCATCCCAGCGTTCCTATAGAAAAAGAAGTAGAAGAGTTTCTACACTCATATAAAGGTCCAGCAGAGATTGTTTGGGGAGTTAATGATCCGGTGATGTGGAAGTTGAGAAGGAGAACAGAAAGGTTAATACCTCAAGCTAAAACAATCAAAACTGATGCAGGTCATTTTGTACAGCAAGAATCTCCTGAAAAAGTTGTAGAATCTATAAAAAAAATCTTTAAATTGTGTGGCAAGTAACTAGGCAAAAAAATATTATTTTATGGCAGGACAAATACTAAAAACTAATTTTAGTCTCAATGACAAATATACCCTTTTTGAAGGAAGAGTGGTCTTATCTGGTATACAAGCACTCGTAAGACTACTACTTGATCAGCATAGGGCAGATGTTATAAAAGGTATCAATACAGGTACATTAGTATCTGGATATCGTGGATCTCCAGTAGGAGTTTTAGATATCAATCTTGTAAAGAATAAAAAACTCTTGGACGAACACAATGTTAAATTCATTCCTGGTGTTAATGAAGATCTTGGGGCGACTCTGATCTATGGAAGCCAAATGGCTGGTATGGTATCCAATGTTAAATATGATGGTGTTTTGGGTATGTGGTATGGAAAAGCTCCTGGAGTCGACAGAACTGGAGATATATTTAGGCATGCCAATTTTTTAGGGGTAGGTAAAAATGGTGGTGTACTTGCGGTTGCAGGGGATGACCCATCTTGTAAGTCTTCAACTTTGCCTTCACAGTCTGAGCCAGCACTTTTTGATGCAATGATGCCAATTTTTTATCCTGGAAATGTTCAGGAAATTCTTGATTTAGGTCGCTATGCTTACGAGATGTCAAGATATTCTGGTTTATGGTCTGGATTCAAAATTGTTACAGATATTGCGGATGCATTTGGAAGCGCATTTGTTGATCCTCAAAGAGTAAATATTACTATTCCAGACTTTACTTATAACGGCCAACCTTGGAAGCACACACAGAATGCTAAATTAGTAGGTCATCATAGCTTACCAACAGAAAAAGAAATCCATTTAGGTAGAATTACAGCAGCTAAACATTTTCTAACAGCCAATCCTATCAACAAAATAACAGTACAAGGCAACAAAGATAAATTTGGGATAATTACAGCTGGAAAGACTTATTATGATGTTATTGAGGCATTTGAATCTTTAGGATGGACAACAGACTATTTAAATAGTGTTGGTATTAGAATTTTAAAACTTGGAGCAACTTTTCCTGTTGATTCGGTAATAATTGATAAATTTTGTAATGGACTAGATGAAGTTTTTGTAATTGAAGAAAAAAGATCTTTTATTGAAATGCTGGTAAAGGAAGAGATGTACAATCACCCTAATAAGCCAGTTATTGTAGGAAAATTTGATGAGCATAATAAAAATCTTATTCCTGGGTATGGAGAATTAACAGCCGACAGTTTAATTAAAATTTTATTTAAGAGATATTCACAGAAATTAAATATTGACTCCCCAAATACTAAAATTAATATCTTAAGTGAAATTGATAATAGAGTATATGCTCAATCGCTTTCATCTCGATCTATGTATTTTTGTTCAGGGTGTCCTCATAATACCTCTACAGTAAAGTTACCAGATAGTGATGATGCGGCTTTTGGGGGTATTGGGTGTCACTTAATGGCAATGTTTGTTGATGATGGAAAAGCCTTTGGAACTACTCATATGGGTGGAGAGGGTGCTCAATGGGCAGGAATGGAGCCTTTCGTTGAAAAAGAGCATATGTTCCAAAATATAGGTGACGGAACATTCTTTCATTCAGGGTCATTAGCATTAAGACAAGCTGTAGCAGCTAACTCACATTTGACTTACAAAATCTTGTATAATCGTGCAGTAGCTATGACAGGCGCTCAAGATCCTGATGGTGGCCTAGATTTACCTGAATTAACTAAGTATTTAAAAGCTGAGGGTGTGAAAAAAGTTATTATTACTACAGATGATCCATCTGCTTATGATTCCATTGAAAAATCTCGATGGGAAAAAAATCAGGAAATCATGCATAGAGATGATATTATTGAAGCACAAAAAAAATTAAAAGCCGTAAAGGGAGTTACAGTATTAATCCATGACCAATCATGTGCAGCTAATTTACGTAGATTGCGTAAAAGAGGCCTAGTGCATGAGCCAAAAGAAAGAATATTTATTAATGAGGCTGTATGTGAAGGATGTGGAGATTGCGGTGTTAAATCGAATTGTCTTAGTGTTCAACCTATCAAAACAGAATATGGTAGAAAAACACAAATAGATCAACCTTCATGTAATAAAGATTATTCATGTGTAGATGGAAATTGTCCTTCATTCATCAAAGTTATTCCTTCAGAAAAAGGAGATAAAAGATTATTGCCTGACACTAATATTAAAGCTAGTAAAATTCCCGAGCCAAAAAAATCAAATACAAAGATTGGAAATATCTTTATGCTTGGAATCGGAGGAACAGGTGTTGTTACTGTTAATCAAATCATATCTACAGCAGCTTTTTTAGAGAACAAAAAAGTTGTAGCTTTAGACCAGACTGGTCTTAGTCAAAAAGGTGGATCAGTAGTATCTCACTTAAAGATTTTAGAGCCAGAAAATGCAGATTGTTCTAGTAGAGTTGCTAATGGAGAATCAGATGCATACTTAGTATTTGACTTGCTTACAGGAGCAAATCCTAAAAATATGGAAAAATTAAATCCAAAACGTTCTATATCTGTAATTTCCACTTCAGAAATTCCAACAGGTGATATGGTGCGATCAACAAAGTCTGAATATCCAGAAGCAGATCATATGGTTGGATTAATTAAAGAATTCTCAAAGAAAAATGTCTTACTTAATGCTACCGAATTATCTGAGCATTTCTTTGGAAGTAATATGCAAGCTAATTTCATTGTTATTGGCGCTGCTTATCAAGCTGGATCTATACCAATTGATTCTAGTTCTATCGAAGAGGCAATTAATATTAATGGAGTTGCTGTTAAAAGCAATACTGACGCATTTAATATTGGAAGAACCCTCGTGTCAGATCCTTCATGGGTGGAGTCAATTGATATGTACAGAACAGGAGATTTAAAACCAACACCTAAGGTTACTAAGGAAGCAAAAAAAATAATTAATTCAATAAAGCCAGATAAAGATTTACGTGAAATACTAGAATTTCGTGTTCCTGAATTGATTGAATATCAGAATATAAAATATGCAGAAGAATATGCTGCATTCATTAAAAAAGTATATAAAGCAGAAAAGAAAGAGCGTTCAGCATCTATTTTATCTCAAAATGTAGCAAAATACTTATTTAAGTTAATGGCAATTAAAGATGAATATGAAGTAGCAAGGCTATCCCTTAAAGCTGAGCTAGATATGGCATTAAGCCAAGAGTTTGGCTCTTCAGCAAAAGTACATTACATGTTACACCCTCCATTTTTAAAAATGTTAGAAAATGTCCCATTATTAAACAGAATGCCTGGGGTGAAATCAAAAATAGCATTGGGATCATGGTTTAGGCCATTTTATATGTTACTTAAAAACCTAAAGTTCGTTCGTGGTACTAAATTGGACTTTATGGCATTGTTTAGTAGCGATGTTCGTGCAGCTGATAAAGCAGTTTTAGATCATTATAAATCAAATATTATTGAAAACCTTTCGGATATTGGAAATGGTAAATATGAAACATTGATTAATTTTTCCGTCTTACCGGATGATGTAAGAGGATATGAAGAAGTAAGACTTGAAACCATGAAAACTTATTACCAAAAAGCTGAACGTATCTTTAAGTCTTAAGCTTTTATTTTTATTTTAATTTTATAGAATAGCCAGTATATTTATTTAAACAATTTTTTTATATAAAATATTAGAGGGATTTTTACATTATGACAAAAAAAATACTATTAACCCTATCATTTCTAGCGATTTTAAATGCACAACATACTCATGATCATGAAAATTGGATTAGATGTGCTACAGATGAGTTAGAGCAAGAATTACAATTAATTGATCCAGATTTTATTGCTAAGCGCGATGCTTACATTGAGCGTGGTCAGCAATTGCTTAAAGAAAATCCTCAGTGGAGAACAGATGCTGACAGTCAAAATACTATTTATATCCCGGTAATATTCCACGTACTATATAGTTCAGCTTCAGGGAATGTTTCTGCTGCTCAAATTGGAGCAAATTTTGATCAAATTAATTTAGACTTTCAAAATCAAAATCCAGATGGAGACGAAATTCCCTCTTCTCCGAATCCAAGTGATGCTCCTTATTCTCCTGGCGTTGACTACAGTCATCAAGCCGCAAGAGGAACTCATCAAATTAAATTTGTAGGAGCGCAAGGCGAACTGTCTGGTAGTTCTTTGGTTGAAGATATATCTATCCGAAGATATAATATTAGTCAGTCTACTGTAGGCGGTGTAAGTGAGGCAAGTAGTTTAGCGAGCTCAACAAGTTGTGGTAATTGTCCTGATAATGGATATCAAGATGGATTTTTAAATATTTATATTGCGCCATTGACAGGCGGTCTTTTAGGTCAAGCATATTTAGGCTATCCTGAATCTGTGGTTTTAGCTGGTTCTGTAGGATCTGTTGAAAGTCCAGGAACAACTGGTGGCTATAATAGAGGAAGAACATTAACTCATGAGTTGGGCCATAATTTTACTTTTAATCATGTTTTTAATGGCAATACTTGTGGTACGCAATATTGGGCTGATATTCCTCCCCAAACAGTAAATAATAGAGGTGCAAATATTTATGAGTGGCCAACAGGTAGTGGAAATTTTTATGGAAGAGAAAGTGAAGACAGTTGTATCTCATCTAGTGGTAAGGGTGATCAGTTCATGAATTATATGGACTATGTTTACGATGATCAAATGCGTATGTTCTCAGAACAGCAAGCACTAGATGGTTATGCATGGGCTGCTTCAAGAAGTTGGGAGCAAGTTGCCAATGGGGTAAATGTAACATTAACCTCTGACGTATCTTATGCAACCACAAATGATGGATTCGCTGTTACTGTTGCATTCGCAGAAACTATGACAGGATTTACGGAAAGTGATTTAGTTATTTCTAATGGCTCAGTAAGTAATTTTAATGGCGGAAGCAATGGAACATATAGTTTTGATGTTGTAGCAGCAGCAGATGGAGAAGTGACTGTTGATATTCTTGAAAATTCATGTGTTGGAGCAACATCAGGATATGCTAATTTCGCTTCAAATACAGTATCAGTAATTGTTGATAGGGTAGGACCAGTTGTAGGAGACTTATCTATTACAAACTTATCAGATACGCAATATATTACTCAGAATCCAAACGTAGAAATATCATTAGATAATTTCTATGATGCGACAAGCGGTATTGCTCTTTATTATGTAGCAGTTGGAACCTCAATAGGAGGTGAAGATGTAATGGCATTTACGCCATACAATGGATCTCAATTCAATCTGAATGCACTTTCATTAAGTGACTATCAACAATATTTTGTAAGTGTATATGGACAAGATTTGGTTGGACTAAATTCAACAACAACATCTGCTTCATTTTATTATTTTGGAACATTACTAGGAGACTCTAATAATGACTGGGTAATTGATTTTACAGACTATACTTCTTTTATGTCTGGTTATCCAGGTATTGATATTGCTCCTGTAACAGGTAGCGCACCATACTTCTTTCCAAATTTTGATGGAGTATCTGATATACAAGATTTAGCAATGTTCGAATCTATGTGGAACTGGTCTATTGGAGTGAATGGCAGAACTGTACCTAACTATACAGTACAGGGTACATCACCTTTCTTACGCGTTTTAAATGATCAGCTAGTTGTGAAGTTTCCAGCAGCAACAGAGACAGCACAAGTTTATTTTGACTATGATCCAGAAAAGTATACTGTAGGATTACTTCCTAGCACGTCAACGGATCTATTAGTTTTAAGTAATAATGATCAAGCAAATGGATTGATACAGGTAGAGGTAGGAGAATACGGCTCTACAAACTCATCCACAGAAGATCAAACAGAGCTTTACTTTAGTTTTGAAAATTTAACAGATACATACGAGTTTTTAAAAATAAGTTACTCAGCATACAATCAGTACAATCAGGTCGTATCAGAAGGGTATAACTTATTACAGACTGCACCATCAACATATCGTTTATCACAAAGTTATCCAAATCCATTCACTAGCGGTGGAACTACTGTTGATTTTGATATGCCTGCAACAGAGCGTATTACAATGGTTATCTTGGATATTAGAGGAAGAGTAGTTCGTACTCTTATTAATAATGAAGAACGTTTTGGATACCAATCTGTACAATGGGATGCAAAAAATGATGATGGAGATGATGTGAGTAGCGGGGTTTACTTCTATCAAATTCGCTCTAGCAACTTTAATGCAGTAGGTAAGCTGGTTTACGTCAAGTAAATAAGCCGTAGAAACTATGTTAGACTCTAAACCTACTCTAAAAGACGTTCAAGCTGCGCAAGTATCAACAGCATCTATCGTACGTAAAACTCCTATTTTAACATCTGAGTATTTTAACGACCTACTGGGAATGGAATTATTTTTTAAGTGTGAAAATTTTCAGAAAACAGGCTCTTTTAAAATAAGAGGAGCTTCTAATGCTATTTTTTCTTTAACGGCAGAAGAGCAATCTCAAGGAGTAGCGTGTCAGTCATCGGGTAATCATGGAGGCGCTATAGCATGCGCTGCAGACCTTAAAGGGGTTCATGCAGACATTGTCATGGCTAAGAGTGTATCAAAAGCTAAAATCCATAATGTACGTACCTATAATGGCAACATGATCTTTTGTGACTCTATGTCAGAACGAGATGAATTATTTGCAAAGACAGTAGAAGAAAATAATCGTATTTCAATTCATCCTTATGATAACTTTTCTGTGATGGCAGGACAGGGTACTATCGGTCTTGAAATCGTAGAGCAAGTACCAGAATTTGATTCTGTAGTTGTTCCAATCGGTGGTGGTGGATTAATCAGTGGTATATCGATTGCATTAAAAGGATTAAATCACTCTGCAAAGATTATTGGTTGTGAGCCAACTAGTGTAGACGATACACATCAAATGTATACAGCAAATAAGCGCATTGAAATGACGCACAGAGAATCTGTAGCCGATGGATTAATGGCAATCGTTGGTCATTTAACCTTACCAATCATTCAGGAGAATGTTGATGATATCGTTTTAGCAACCGAAGAAGAGATTATTGATGCTACTAGATTAGTATGGGAGCGCATGAAGATTATTGTTGAACCATCTTGCGCGTTAACCCTTGCTAGTATTATGGCCAATAAAGAGAAATTTACAGGACAAAAGATTGTATTAATCATTACAGGTGGTAATGTAGATCTTGTATCGTTGCCTTGGCAAAAAGTCGGTAAAGAATAAACCCTTTCTTATAAATTCTATTATAAAAAAAAGCCCTCAAAAAATGAGGGCTTTTTTATTTTTAACTGAAACTATCTTTTACAGATCGTATCCAACACTTAGTGTTGTGAATCTACCCATTTCAGGGCCTAAGAAAGTTTCTTTATGTACAACATCAGTGATGTTGTCAATTGATAAACCAACTGACATTCCAGGAACTGCATCAACATTCCATTTACCATTTACACCAAGAGTGTAGAATGATGGAATTTGTCCAGAAGTGCTAGCGAATCCGTCAGCAAAATATGAATCCTGGTAACGTAGTGACATCCCGTAAGATACACCTTCGCCTGCATACTGCATTCCCGCACCCATTTTAAATTGAGGTGTGTTCATGTTTACAGTAGTTATACGACCGTTTTGGTCTGCAGCATCAATAGTACTTTCACTTAGCGCTGACATGTTCATATAGAAATTCCAGTCATTGCTTGGGAAGTAGTTTAATGTTGCTTCCATACCATTTAATTTAAGGTCTTCAGTCAACTGTTTGTATCCTACAACGATGTTAGCACCGTAAGGTGATTGCTCTGGAGCAATTGAACCTGTTGGAAGCATAGCAACTCCGCCTGCAATAGCAGCAGCAAGTTCATCAGCACCACCAAATTGTCCATTACTATCCATCGCGTTAACAAAGGCAGTTAGGTTGGCATTACCAGCCATCCCAGTAAGCAATGCAGCAACATAACTTCCAGCATCAGCAGCCATAATAGTAAAACCACTAATTTGTTGTAGATTTGAAACATAGTCAGAGATATTCATTTGATAAACATCTACTGCTAGTGTCATATTATCAGTTACTTGGCCTTTATATCCAAACTCTGCTTGAGCCCATGTAGTTTCTCTAATAACATCATAGTCACCAAATTCTACATTAGGATCAACAAGGTTTAAAGATCCATCAAGAACTAAATTACCAATTGTTGGTATTGCTGTTCCCATTAGAGTTAAGAAGTCGCCAGCAGCTAAAGCAGCTTGACCTGCACCGTATGCAGCAGCACCAGCAACATCGCCAGTAGCAGCAGCATAGCCAGCACCTACAGCAGCACCGTAGCCTGCTAGTAATGCTTGACCTTGTGCACCTTGTAAGAATCCACCACCAATAACTGGAGCAAAGATTCCCCACATAGCACCATTAACGACAGGGTCGTTTAAGCTATAATTAGTATTTACGTCAGCGCCATAATATGGTGCTGGTAAAGCAGGGTTTGCACCCCACGCTGGTGACCAATTTGTACGGTAAGTATGATTACCATTTGCATCTCTATTGTATGTCCAACCAGTTGTTGTTGATCCCATTGCTTTCGCTTGGAAGTCAGGTTGGAATGGTAATCCACCTAATGCTGGGCTAGTAAAGTCAAGACCATTAGCACCGTACACTAAATTAGTTCCTAGTACTGCAATATCAAGATTTTTAGTAAAGTTACCAGGTAAGTCAATATTTTCACCATAAGTAAGACGGAAAGTTCCTCTTACATCTTCTGGTGACCATACTAACGCTAATTTTGGAGCAAACACGAAGTCAGTTCCAATATCTTTTAGGTAGTTGTTACTATCCATTCTTCCAGTACCAACAAATTTAACGCCATTGTCCCATTTTTTCTCATAAGAGAAGTATGCTCCAATGTTGTCGAAATCATCAATATCTTCGTTCTTACCATTAATAGTTCCTTCTGTTTCAGGAGTACGTTGTAACATATCTCCACCCCAAACAAGAGATTGACCATTATTTAGTTCGATATTATGTTGTAATTGGAATGCAACATTTGATGATGTATCATATACAATATTACCTGTTGATAAATTGTATGTAGTTTTTTGATCATTCCAATTTGTAAATAGATTTAAAAATAAATCTCCACCTAAGAAACCTTGTCTCAAGTAAGACATTTGTGCTTGGTAAAGAGTTGCATCATCTGCAAAAGCTCTACCAACACCAGTCATTTCAATCGCAGAAACATTAGCCATTCTGAAATTAAGTGTTAGGTTAGATTTTAAGTCAGGACGAAACTCTGTTTTCATATCCACTGTTGTTGCTTCAGGATTAAAGTCTAAAGCAGCATCATTAGGTGTTCCAGTTACTGGATCTTTATATGGATCATTTTCACCACCGTATGAAACAAATGGATAAACAGGTGTTGCTAGTCCTCTACGAATCATTGAAGGTTCCCAATAGTTGTGACCCTGTGCATTCGCTTCTGCTTGTGTAGCAGGCATGTTAGCTTCCCAGTCATTAAATGATCTGTGACTTACAGCAATACGAGTTGCTGCTCTAGCACCCCATTGATGTGCAACACGTGCATACATTTTCATATAATCTCTTTCTCCAACAGTCACGGCAACTCTGTTACCTTGATTAAATGGAGATTTAGAAAACATTGCAATCACACCTTGTTGTGTATCAGGACCATACATCGGAGATGCAGGACCACGTACAAGCTCTACTCTTTGAATATCAGAGTCATCTGGAGCCATGAATTGTAGTAATTGAGCATTAACCACAGGAGCTCTTGTCCAACGGTTATCAACTACAGCGTGAATTGCACCAGAGAAAACACCATTAAAACCACGAACAGTCACATTGGACCCTTCAAGACCGGTTTTCATAGTTTCTACTCCAGCTCTATTACTTAAAACATCTGCAATAGTGGTTGCGCCTCTGGCTTCTAATTCAGCTCCGCCAAAAACTTCCACACTAGCAGGTGCTTCAGTAACTAATTCTTTTTTAAAAGATGCAGACACTACAACTTGATTCAGTCTTACATTACCTGATTCAAGAGTAAGGTTTACATTGGCTGCTTGTCCGCCGCTAACGCTTACTGTGGCACTTGCAGCATCATACCCAATGTATGAAGCAGTAAGTGTATAGTCACCGTCGCTTAAACCTGAAATTGAGAATGATCCATCTTGATTAGATGAAGCTCCCATATCAGTACCTTCAACCGTTACATTCGCACCAGCAAGAGCAGAACCGTCAGCACCAGAAACAGTACCAGAAACAGTTTGCGCAGTTAGTGTCGCAACAGATAAAAGAAAGACAAACAAGTATTGAAAACTTGATTTGTTAAGTTTCATTATTTTATACCTCTTTATTATTTTCAGTTAGTTTTATGTGGTGAAATCACCGCATAATTATCAATTATTTTAAGGTAATACCTCAATTGAAAAAAACCAAATAAAAAATGCTTTCTTATTTGTAACTTGTTTTCAATGAATTACATCAAAATCATATCAATAATAGCCGCTTTAAATTTAGTATACGGACAAACCACGGAAGAGATCATGGCAGAGAATAAAGAAAAATTAACTGATATGCAGTATTATGTTACACAGTCTTGTGGTACTGAACCTGCATTTAATAATGAGTATTGGGACAATAAAGAACCAGGTATTTATGTTGATATTATATCTGGTAAAGCCTTATTTGCCTCTATACATAAGTATGATTCTAATTCTGGATGGCCTTCATTTTACCAGCCAATTGAAAAAGAGGAATTAGAATTCAAGCAAGACTATGAGTTAATTCTTCCTCGAACAGAGGTAAAAGGTAAGGATAGTGATTCACACCTTGGTCACGTATTTAACGATGGCCCTAATCCTACAGGATTACGTTATTGTATAAATTCAGCTGCTTTAAAATTTGTGCCATTAGCAAACATGGAAAAAGAAGGATATTCAGAGTACTTATCTCTTTTTAACTAGATTCTAATATGGAGAAAGAATCTAGATTACAATCATTTCTATCAGACCCATCAAAGGCATTATGGACAATGGCATTGCCTATCATTGCTGGAATGATGGTGCAGACTTTATTTAATGTAGTAGATATTATGTTTATTGGTTGGCTGGGAGCTGAAGAAGTCACAGCCGTAGCGTTTGTAAGTCCATTATTTTTTATTATTATAGGACTCACAGTAGGTCTTGGAGCTGGTGTGACCGCTTCAATTGCTCAATTCATAGGACAAAAAGATAAGAAAAATGCAGATAATTGCGCTGAACACACTATTTTGCTCGGACTTGTTATTACATTAGTTTTATCGTTTTTAGGTATCGTTTTTGGAGAAGAACTTCTGGTATTATTGGGAGCTTCCGGTAATATTTTAGACATATCTTACACCTATTTGAAAGTACTTCTATATGGAATAGGCTTAGCTGTATTTTCTCTATTTTTTAGAGCGATTTTAGCAGGAGAAGGAGAAACAAAAATACCAATGTTCATTGGTTTAATCGGTACGTTATTAAATCTCATATTGGATCCTATATTTATCTTTGTTCTAGAATATGGGGTAAAAGGAGCTGCGCTAGCTACAGTGATAAGTCAAGCAGTGATGGTTATAAGCTACTTATTCGTCATTTTTGTAAGGAAGTCTACATATATCACTTTTAATATTAGCGACTTTAAATATAGTCCTAGTATTATTAATACTATTTTTAAAATTGGGATTCCATCATCTATTTCAATGCTTATTATTTCTTTTGGCCAAGTAGTGATGAATAGAATTCTTATTAATTATTCAGTAGAAGCTGTAGCTGCATATCAGATTGTATCAAGAATTGATATGTTATTGTTTATGCCTATTCTAGGTATTGCAATTAGTTTGACAACAATAGTAGGTATGTTTTTTGGAGCAAAAGAATATGAAAAATTAGTTTCCATCGTTAAGTATGGTATATCACGAGCTGTCTTTATAACAATTATTAGTGTTGCAATACTGTTTATTCTTGCGGATAGAATCCTCCCTTTATTTAGCGATGATCCTGAAGTACTAAATATAGGGATAACATATTTACGTGTTATTATTCTTGCATATCCCGCAGTAGGGTTAAGTGTTATTTGTTCGCGAATATGCCAAGCCTTAGGAGAAGGAATGCCATTATTGGTAACGACAATTACTAGGGTATTAATTATTACAGCACCTTTATCTTATTATTTTTATATCACTGCTAAACCGATTGAGTGGGTATGGTATGCTCAAGTATTTGCAATACTAATTGCTGCTACTATTTCATTTGGATTTTTACGCTATTATTTCAAAAAGTTTGCTATTGTTTGATTTAACCCTAAATCTTAATTTTACTTTATGAGAGTTTTAAAAAATCTAAGTGAAGTAGAAGCATTAGTAGGAAAAGAGCTCGGTTTTAGTAAGTGGCAAAGAATAAGTCAGTTACAAATATGGGGTTTTGGTTTATTTACAGGAGACCGTCAATGGATTCATATGCGTCCACTCAAAGCAAAACTAGGATCTCCATTTAAAACAACCATTGCTCATGGATTCCTTGTTTTATCGCTGCTGCCCAAAATGTTAGAAAAGACTTATAGGATTTCCTCCGCAAAAATGGGTGTTAATTATGGGTTAAATCGTGTCAGATTTACGGCCCCAGTGCCAGCGGGCAGTTATGTTAGAGGTCGTGTTATTTTAAAAGAATTCAAAAAGATTAAAAATGGTGCACAGCTCACAGTGTCAGTAACAGTTGAGCTTAAGGGTAGTGAAAAGCCTGCATGTGTAGCCGAACAAGTATTTCTTGTTTACGAATAAAAAGGGGATAAAATGAGTATATTACATTTAGTTCGTCATGGACAAGCCTCATTTGGAGCTGATGATTATGATAATCTTAGCCCAACAGGCATTCAACAATCGATTGAGCTTGGTAAAGCTCTTGCAAAACAACAATCAATATTTGACTATGTAATTGTTGGACCGCATCGTAGACATATGCAAACATTTGAAGGGATTAAGGAGGGATATGCCTCAACAAATCTCCCAGTTCCTGTAATGAATGATGATTTTGCTGAAAATCAATTAATGGAAATTGCTGAATATTTTATTCCACAGATTTTAAATACTACAAAAACTACTAAAGAGATTTTTAACGAATGTGAACCGGCAGAGCGCCATGATAAGTTTTTAGAGCTTTTCCAGATTGTTGCACAAAAATGGATGAATGAAGAATTAGACTTAAGTAAGCCTGGTTTCGAGGGGTTTTCTGTTTTTCGCTCTCGCATAACTAATGCTCTCAAATCTATGCAAAAAAACTTATTAGATAAGTCAGATATTATGATTGTCACATCGGGCGGAGCAATCTCTGGAGTATATGCAGATGTAATTGAATGCTCACATGAAGAAATACAAAAACTTAATTTTGGCATTAAAAATGTATCTATTTCAGAATTTTCAATGACAAGTGAAAGATTTACTTTAAAAGCTTTTAATAGTAGTTTAATACCAGAAGAATTAGAAACATTTATTTAGGGGATATTATGGCAATATCAGAGAAAGACTTTCAAGATATTAAGAAAAAAATAGCAAATTTTGTTAAAGAAGAATTGCTTGATAATGAGAAGCAATTTCAGCCTAACCATACATTTGCAGACCATTTACCTTATCTTGAAGAAAAAAGAAATCAAGTAAGAGAGATGGGTCTTTTTACTCCACAAATACCTAAAGAGTATGGTGGCTTAGGATTGAGCTTACATCAGCTGGGTCAAATTTATGAGATTCTAGCAGGTACTTTTTATGGCTTATATGTTTTTAATTGTCAAGCACCAGATGCAGGTAATATGGAAATCTTAATGGATCATGGAACTGATTATCAGAAAGAAACATTTTTAAAACCTCTTATTGATGGAAAAATTCGAAGTTGTTTTTCAATGACAGAACCTGAATATGCAGGATCTAACCCTTTAATGATGGGTACAATTGCTAAAAAAGAAGGCTCTAATTATGTTATTAATGGACATAAATGGTTTACATCTTCAGCAGAAGGTGCAAGTTTTGCAATAGCAATGGTTGTTACTGATCCAGATAATCCTAATCCATATCTTCGAGCAAGTCAAATTATTGTTCCAACAGATACTGAAGGATTCAATTTTATTAGAAATATTTCAGTAATGGGTGACGAAGGAGATGGTTGGAATGCTCACGCTGAAATTCGATATGAAAATTGTGTAGTTCCTGAAGAAAACGTATTAGGTGCACCCGGCGCAGGATTTAAAATTGCTCAAGATAGACTTGGTCCTGGAAGAATCCACCATTGTATGCGATGGATAGGTGAATGCGAGCGTGCATTTTCCATGATGTGTGAAAGAGCAGTCAGTCGTGAAATAGCACCAGGAAAAACATTAGGAACTAAACAAACTATTCAGAATTGGATTGCTGATTCTCGCGCTGAAATTAATGCTTCAAGATTGATGGTCCTTGATGCAGCAAGTAAGATTGATGCAAGTGGAGCTGAGTCTGCAAAAGTAGAAATATCTACCATAAAGTTTTTTGTAGCGCAAGTATTACAAAATGTTTTAGATCGTGCAGTTCAGACACATGGAGCGCTTGGAATGACAGACGATACTTTCTTAGCATCTTTGTGGAGACATGAAAGATCTGCAAGAATTTATGACGGAGCCGATGAAGTACATAGATCTAGAGTAGCTAGAGAGATTTTAAAGCAATACTCAAAATAAAATTACATGTTCTCAAATAAGGCAAAGGTAAGTTTCAGAATTCCTCTTAAACTTAAACTCTACCTTTTTATGTCTAAATTCTATAAACAAAAAAATGATATTACCTTTTCAATGGATAAACCTAAAGATATCAGAAAGGGCGAAGATCTACCAATAGATTCATTAAAAAAGTTTTTAAGCTCTCAAGGTTTTGATATAAAAGGTCTTAATATAAAACAATTTCCTAGCGGATATTCAAATCTGACTTACTTCTTAAGTACTAATAACAACGAATACGTGCTAAGAAGACCTCCTTTTGGTGCTGACAGTTTAAAAGGTGGACATGATATGTCGAGAGAGTATAAGGTTTTGAGCAAATTAAAAGCTGAATTTAAAAAGGTTCCGAATGTTCATCTATATACGGAAGATAAATCTATTATTGGTGCACCATTCTATATTATGGATTGTGTAAAAGGATATATCATGAGACCTAATTTATCTCAGGAAAATGCACCAGATGCTGATACTATATCTAAGATTGCAGATTCTCTTATTGATACATTAGTCAATTTACATCAAGTAGATATTGATAAAAGTGGTTTGAGTGACTTTGGTAAGATAGAAGGGTATGTATCAAGACAAGTATCGGGATGGACAAAAAGATATTTTCATGCTAAGACACATACTATTCCAGAAATGGAGTTTGTTGCAAAATGGTTAAACGAAAATCAGCCCAAAGAATCTGGTAAAGCTATTATCCACAATGACTTTAAGTATGATAATGCGGTACTTGATATGAATGACCCTACTAAAGTTATCTCAGTTTTAGATTGGGAAATGGCTACCCTAGGCGATCCTTTAATGGATCTAGGAACTACGCTTGGATATTGGGTAGATAAAAATGATGCACCAGAGTTTAAGCTATTCAAATTGAGCGCTACAACTCTTGATGGAAACCCATCTAGGCAAGATATTTTAACTATGTATGAAAAGAAATCAGGAAAAACAATTAACAACCCAGTTTATTATTATGTATTTGGTTTATTTAAAATAGCAATTATTGCTCAGCAAATTTATTATAGATATCACAAAGGGTATACAAAAGATAAGAGATTTAGTATGTTAAATATTGCTGTTAACTCATTGGGGGTAATGGCTAATCAAGCTATCATTAAGAATAGAGTAAGTGATTTATTTGAGTAGAATTTTTTTTAGATAAAAAAAAGGCCTTCAATGAAGGCCTTTTTAATTTAAAGATTAATACTATTTTGTATCCATCTTAGCAGCTGCCCAAACAATGACACCTGGTAAGATTTTGTTTACAAAGTCAGCTAAATTGTATACTTGGTTAGTTAAATCCATATCAACACCACCACCAAAGTAGCCTAAAGCGTATCCTGCTGGGTAGATAAGCCACCCAAAGGTTACAATGTTTTTCAGGTTGACATATGCATATTGACCAGCAGCATTTTTTGATCCTGCATTTGCATCTGCAGCTTCACCAGACCAGATCTCTTTAAGAGCTAGACCCCAGAAAAGCATTCCACCAACAAAACCTATTGTTGAGCTGATGACCTGTGTTTCACCTAAGTAACCAAACACTAGCATTAGTGTGGTAAACCCAAGCAATCTTTTGAAAACACCTGAACTTACATTTGTTACAGCTAATAGAACGATATATAGCTCTACCATTAGTAACGGCACAGTGATTAACCAATCAATGTATCTAATTGCTACAACGTCAGTTCCACCGGCATCTCTCATATAAAAATAGTGTACTGCTGCGATAAAGCATACTAGACCTGATACAGTTAATGATGTTTTCCATTTTGGATTTACATTGTCTCTTTCAAGCCAAAAGAAAAGGGCTGCTGCAAGTAAAGCCATATTTACTACGAAAAAAGTGAATCCTGTCAAAGTACTAGGATCCATTCCCATTAAATTAATAACATACATATTTATTCCCTCGTTAATTGTTAAATTGCAAGAATATATAATATTTATTAATTAAAGTCATAGTACTTTATTGAGACTGACGTTATTTTATTGAGATTTATTCTCAGAAAGAATTTGAAAAAATGAACAAAAAATTTACTGAAATATATAATTCTATCGACGATGATATGACATCGGCTGTACCTGACTATAAAGATCCTTTTCATTTATTTTATATTGCAAACTCTTCAAAAAAAATTCCAAATATAAGAACGGTAGTTCTGAGAAACTTTTCAATGTCTAAGAAAATTTTTGAATTTCATTCCGATATTAGAAGCCCAAAAATTAAACAGTTAAATATTAATCCTAACTTTTCTGCGCTATTTTATAATCCAGATAAAAAAATACAACTACGTTTTTCTGGCATAACAAAGATATTGCATAAGGATGCATCAACAAAAAAAAGATGGTCCGGGATATCGAATTCATCTCGAAGATGTTATTTGGGTCCATTTAACCCTTCAAGTACTATTGAAGATGATCATCCAAATATTCCAGATGAATTTAGATTTGGAGATCCAAAGATAGAGGAAACAGAAAAAGGATTTGAAAATTTTGTTATTGTTCAATGTCAGTTTACTAGCATCGATTACCTTAGTTTGAAGTATAGTGGACATTCAAGATGTAGATTTGACTTTAATGGAAAAAATGTTTCAGTTTGCTGGTTGGCTCCTTAAATTGATTAAAATCGGGGGAGCAAAGTGATTATACTATGGAAAATTTATCTGTAAATAGCGCGATTTTAATTACTGTTGGTATACTCTTTACTACCAACTTAATAGGTTATATATATACCGCTTTAATTCTTCATACCAATCTCATTAATGATCATAGGATACAACCTAAAAAATATTTTGCGAGACGTTTTTATAAAAGACTCCCTTTGATACTATTTAATATATTTCTCTTACTTTCCGTCGGAGTAATTGGAGTTTATTTATTCTATGATATACTAGATTTTTCAACCCCAACTGTGGGAGTTTTTTTATTACAGTTGGCTTTAATTTTTTTAATAGACGATCTATATTTTTATTTATATCATGCTGCTCTACATACAAAGTTTTTATACAAACACATTCATAGAACACATCATAGATCTACAATGCCCATACCAATGGAATACATTTTCACACATCCTCTTGAATGGCTTTTTGGTGCTATCGGTCCTTTTATTGGTCTAGCAGTAATTGCAATTTTCATACCACAGATAAATATTTATGCATTTTGGGCTATGATTGCCCTTAGAAATCTCCATGAATTAGATATTCATTCAGGAGTAAAGTCTTCTAAGATTACAACATCCATTCCTTTTTATGGAACAACAGAGCATCATGATCTTCATCATTCAAGAAATAAAGGAAATTACGCTTCAACATTTACGCTTTGGGATAAAGTGTTTGGTACTGAAATTACAAAGCGATGAAAATTACAATCATTTTAATGGTTTTATGTGTTATTCTTGGAACATTTTTTAATTTTCTTACAATAAAACGATATATTCGAAAAAAAAAGAATCAATGAAATAGATAGTGGAGGAAGAATGATTAAATATTTTTTTTCAATTTTTATAGTTAGTTTTTTACTAATGATGTGCAGTAAAAATAATAGTGATGTAGTATTAATGGATAAATTTCAATCAGAAATTCTATCTGAAAACACTTTTGTTTTAGATGTTAGAACTGAAGCAGAATTTTATGGTCCATTAGGGCATATTGACGGTGCAATATTAATTCCTATTGACGAACTTTCTTTGAGGATGAATGAGCTTGAAGATATGAAAGATAGAGATATTTACGTTGTTTGTCGAAGCGGAAATAGATCTAATGTTGGAAAAAATATTTTAAGAGAGAATGGTTTCAATGCTATTAATGTTGATGGTGGAATGTTGGCTTGGAAGCCATTAAATAATGAATAATAAAGAAGAATTAATCACAAAATATAGAAAATCATTTATAACAATAATGATCATGTTATTGATTTTACTAATACCATTTTTTTTCTATGCAAATTAAACAAAAATATCCTATCGATTTTGCCAAAAGTATTACCTGGCTCGTCGTAGTTGGATTAATTTATTATTTCAATCAATTTAATAATCTTACTGCATGGATTTATTTCTGCCTCCATGGCTCTTATGGAATTATGTGGGTCATGAAAAGTTATATTTTTCCAGATAAAACATGGGAAAGGAAAGCGGGCATACCCTACACTTTGTTAATAATTTTTGGTTTGATGATATACTGGGCTCCTGCTTTCATTATTACTATGACAAGTCATGAGGCATCATTAGAAATAATTGTTGGTGCGATTATTTTATTTTCATTTGGTGTTTACTATCATTTTGCTTCAGATATGCAAAAGTATATTTACCTAAAATATAATTCAGGATTAATTACAGATGGACTTTGGAAGCAGTGTAGACACCCTAATTATTTCGGTGAATTATTAATCTACTCTAGCTTTTTGCTGCTTACTATTGAGTCGTCATTATGGTGGCTTCCAGTATTAATTTTAAGCATTTTTATCTTTATTATTTGGGTTCCTGGAATGAAAAGAATTGATAGGTCTTTATCGCGCTTTGAAGGTCATGCGGCATACAAGAAGAAAACAGCATTTATTATTCCTTATATTTTATGATGGAGTCACCGCTTATTATTTATTATGATGGATTTTGTATCTTATGTTCAAGAGCGATGGATTTTTCTATTAAATATGATCATAAGAAAATAGTTCACTACAGCCCAATGCAATCTAATTTTGCTCAAAAAAATTTAGATAAAAAATATATTAATGATATGAATACGGTTATTGTAAAAAGAGGAAACGAAACATTTACAAAATCAAAAGCTGCATTTGTTGTTTTAAATGCATTAAACCATCCTTTAAGATATCTTCAATTTTTTTTACCATCTTTTTTGGCTGATAAGTTATACGACTTGGTAGCGAAGAGAAGATATAGCTGGTTTGGAAAAAAAGAAGAATGTATTTTTCCTATTAACAATTCACAATTTTTAATTGATTAATGACAAAAGACAAATTTAAAAGATTCTACGATATTGAAACCCGATGGTACGATGAGGATATGTTGGGCCATTTAAACCACGGTACCGCTGTAACGCTTATTGAAGATGTAAGAGTTAGACATGCTGCTGATATTGGTCTTGAACCCTATGATCGAAATAGATTTCCATTTATAGTAGCTTCAATGAAGTTTGATTTTTTAAAACAGATTAGTCACCCAGAAAAATTAATAATTGGTATTAGAGTGTCTCGTGTTGGTGGAAAAAGTTTTGATTATCAATATGCTATGTTTATCGAAGGGGATGATGAATGCGCCATTACATGTGACATGACATTAGTTTGCTTTGATTTTACTAACCAAAAAAGTATTCCGGTTTTTGATGCTCTAAAGAAAGAAATATAACTAAGGACCATTTATTATGAATATTACAATTGAAAATGATATTAAAATTATTAACATGGGTGAAAAAGGCCCAAATCTATTAAGTGTTTCTAGAGCAAAAGAACTTATAGCAGAACTAAACTATGATGAATGTAAGGCCGTTATTCTTATGGGCAATGAAAAAGTATTTAGCGCAGGATTGAACTTAAAAGATCTGATGGGAGCTAAAGATCCAAAAGAAGTCTCTCTTATTTTTGGGACATTGGGAGAATTATTGAAGTCATTTAGAGAATTTCCTGGTCCAGTAATAAGTATAGTAGGTGGTCATGCAATCGCAGGAGGATGTTTAATAGCATTAGCATCTGATTATCGCTACGGAATGTTTGGTATGCATAGAATGGGTCTGAATGAGATGGCAATCGGTATTGATTTACCACCAGATATGTTATCAATTATTAGTCATTCAATTAGTAGAGAAAATCTTTTTGAGGTAGCAACGCAATGTAAAATGTATTCCCCAAAACAGGCTTATAAAAAAGGTCTGATTAATGAGTATATTGGAAATCCATTTCTTGGTAAAAAAAGAGCAACATCGGAAGCTCTTAAAAGAGCAAAAAAATTAGCAGGTTTTTATATTAATGCAGGGGAACCATTTGTAAGATTAAAACAATCTTTAATGCATGACACTGAATTTGATTATGAAATTTTAATTAATAATTGGTTTAGTCCTGAAACTCAAGCCAAAATTAAAAAGGTAATGAGTACATTAGCCAAAAAATGAAAATTCTTATTGCTGGAGGTACGGGATTAATTGGATCCCGATTAGTTAATTCTTTAATATTGCAAAATCATAATGTCATTATTTTATCAAGAAATCCATTAAAGCATAAAAAGAAATTTGATAGCCAAGTAAGTTTTGTTGATTGGCAATCTAGGGATATAGAATCTTTAAAAAATATTGATGCTGTTATTAAGCTTAGCGGAGAGTCTGTTGCTCAACTATGGACAAAAAATGCAAAGAAAAAAATTTTAAGTAGTAGGGTAAATCTATCAAAAACTTTATCAGAATTTTTAATAAAAAATAAAATAAATAGTAATGTATTAATTAATGCTTCTGCAATTGGATTTTATAGTAATAAGAAAATGCATTATGATGATGAAGTCAGTGAAACTTCCAACAGTGGAGATTCGTTTTTATCAAAAGTATGTCGGTTGAATGAAGAGTCTTGTGAGATATTCTCAAATCAAGGCATGAGAGTTGTACATCTTAGAATTGGAATGGTCTTAACAAAGAAGTTTTCTTTATTAATTGGCCTTTCATCTTTATTATCAATTCCAATTCCTGGAATAAAGAATAATTATTTTCCATGGATTCATATTGATGATGTAGTAGGATTTATACATCATACTCTTAATAATAATCTTGAAGGTCCCTTTAATTTAATTTCTCCTAAATCAATTACACATAAAGACTTTTATCATATGATTAGAAAGCATTATAAAGGTATTATTCCATGGATATTATTTATTCCAAGCTTTATTACAAAAATGGCTGGAGACATGAGTGAAATGGTATTGTACGGGCCTAAGACCTCTCCAATAAGAACACTAGAAAGTGGATTTAAGTTTAAATTTAAAAATTTAGACGATGCACTACGTGATATAGATAAATAAAATACCTTGGAAAATAGTCAGGATTTGTTAAATTTTACGCCGTGAAAACAATTATTTTTTATCAAAAGGAAATCATCAATTGGCTGTAAAAAAAACTAAGAAAAAAGCATTTAAAAAAGAATTATTGAGCGTTGAACAAGAAATTCTAAAAATGGAGTCTGCGACTCCTGCAAAGAAAGCCCCAAAAAAGAAAGCTGCTACAAAGAAAGCTTCAAAAAAGAAAGTAGCTAAATCTGACAAAGAAATACAAGCAGATTTAGTAAGACTTGAAAAAGCTGAAGCTATGAAAGATGCAAAAGAGAGAGCAGCAGAAAGAATTAGAAGGTCTAAAGTGTCTAGTGGCACCATCAGTATGTATCTATCTGAAATTTCTCAATATGAGCCATTAGCTCCTGAAAAAGAAGTAGAGTTAGCTGTTCGAATTGAAAAAGGTGATAAGCAAGCGATGAAAGAATTAGTAGAAGCTAATCTTAGATTTGTAGTATCAGTTGCTAAAAAATATCAGGGAAATGGTCTGTCTCTTTCAGATATCATTAATGAAGGAAATTTAGGACTGATCAAGGCAGCAAAGCGATTTGATCCTTCTCGTGGATTCAAATTTATTTCTTATGCAGTTTGGTGGATTAGACAGGCAATACTGCAGGCACTAGCTGAACAAGGTCGTTTAATTAGATTGCCTCTAAATCGAGTAGGTACTATTACCAAAATCACTAAAGCAGCAGAGAAGCTAGAAGCTGAAATGGGTAGGCCTCCAAAGGTGGAAGAGATTAGTCATCAGCTTGAAGTTAAAACTGAGGAAGTATTTAATGCTTTACAATACTCAAGAAGACATAGTTCTTTAGATGCTCCATTTGCAGAAGGAGAAGACAGTTCTTTAATCAATGTTATTGAAGATGAACAAGAAAAAGATCCTGATAATAAAGTAATGGATACATCTATGAAAGAAGAAATTGCTTCAGCTTTAAGTACTTTAACCGACAGAGAACGCGCTGTTATTGAAATGTACTTTGGTATAAATCGTGATAGATCTTTTACATTAAATGAAATTGGAGAGCAGTTTAGTTTGACTCGTGAACGAGTTAGACAAATTAAAGAAAAAGCCATCAGAAGATTAGCTCATAAAACAAGAAGTGAACCATTGCGAGTTTATCTTGGGCAGTAATTTAGATCCTGCTTTAATTCTTTTTCCAATTTTTCCTTTAGTTTTAATGATGCATGTTCATGTAATTGTTAATGCAATGCAAATCAGAAAGTCTGTGTTAAGTAAAGAGCTAGATTCTCGATGGTTAAAGTATATGCCAGGCTGGCAAGAAATTCCAAATAATATTCAAGCTTCAAGAGAACTGTATAAAAATCTTTTTGAGGCTCCAGTAGTATTTTTGATTTTTTGTTTATGTGCATATTCTGTCAACAATGTATCTTTGTTTAATTTAACTTTAGCTTGGTTATATGTTGTTTTAAGATTTTGGCATTATTATATCAGAGCAGTTAATCCGAAAATATCTAAAAGAAGAATTCCTTTTCAATATTCATTACTTGTTACGTTCGTTCTTTGGATTGAATTATTTATTTTTTTGCTAAAATAATTCTATAGCACAACAATTACGATAGTTGTATAATTCAACAGCATGAGTAAAAAATCTAGAATTGCTATAATTGGAAGACCGAATGTCGGGAAATCAACACTCTTTAATCGTCTCTCAGGAAAAAGAACGTCTATTGTTGATCAAGTCGAAGGTGTAACAAGAGATCGAATCTATGCTTCTGGTGAATGGCTTAATAAAGGATTTGATATTATCGATACTGGTGGTTTTGTAAGCTCAAATGAAGATATTTTTAATGAAAAAATTAAAGAGCAGATTATAGAGGCTTTAAATGAGTGTGATGGTATCATCTTTATGGTTGATGGAAAGGATGGACTAAATCCAAACGATAGTCATTTAGCAAAAATGATTAGACATTCTAATAAAAATTATGTTCTAGCAGTAAACAAGTGCGATACGCCAGATCATACTGATCGAATAAATCCATTTTTTAGTTTAGGTCTTAAGGAGCCTGTACCAATTTCAGGGTTAAATGGGGCAGGTGTAGGAGATGTATTAGATACCTTATTTGCGCATGAAGATCTTGAAGGACAAGATTTCGATGATATGGATGAAGAATCTATGTCAATATCGATTGTTGGGATGCCAAATGTTGGTAAGTCATCTATTCTTAACGCTTTGATTCAAAGAGAGCAGGCAATTGTTTCAGACATTGCTGGAACAACAAGAGATTCTATCGATACTCATATAAAATGGCATGGACATTCAATTAAGATTGTGGACACTGCAGGATTGAGAAAAAGAAGTAAGGTTGATGATGATATTGAATATTATAGTTCATTAAGAGCGATTGATTCATTAATTAGATCAGATGTTGTTTTGCTTGTTATGGATGCAGAAAAGGGTTTTACAAAACAAGAGAAAACAATTGCTAGTGAGATCATTCGTAGAGGAAAAAGGATGGTAATTCTAGTTAATAAATGGGATTTAACAGCTAATAAAAATATTTCTGCAGAAATATTTAAAGAAGAGATGGCTCATGAGTTTCCTTTAATCCAATACTATCCTGTACTTTTTGTATCTGCTTTAACAAAAAGGCGTATATCAAATATATTATCTGAAACTTGGACTGTATTTGAAAAGCAAAGAGATAAGATTGGTACAAAAGCATTAAATGATTGGCTTGTAAAAGCGGTTAGAAAGCATCCACCTCAAGCGTCGCTGGGAAAGTCAATCAAGCTAAAGTTTATTGAGCAAGTACAATACTCCCCACCAATATTTGCTTTCTTTTGCAATTACCCTAAGTTGATTACTGTCGCTTATAAGCGATATTTACATAATCAGCTTAGAGAATCTTTTGATTTAGATGGTATAACAATTAAGTTGTCTGTGAGGAAGGGATAATGAATCAAAAAAAAATCTATAGTTGGGCTTTATATGACTGGGCAAATTCAGCATTTGCTACTACTGTAATGGCAGGATTTTTTCCTATTTTCTTCTCTCAATATTGGTCAGATCCAAGCAATTTATCAATTAGTACTTTTTATTTAGGATTAGGAAATTCTTTAGCATCTATTGTTGTTGCGTTATTAGCGCCTTTTCTTGGTGCAATTGCAGATAGGGGAAGTTACAAAAAAAGATTTTTAATATTTTTTGCATTTTTAGGTATTGTGATGACAGTAGGTTTAGGATTTGTTGCTCAAGGTATGTGGCCGGTCGCTCTATTACTTTATATCTTTGCGACTATTGGATTTTCAGGCGCTAATACCTTTTATGATTCTTTATTGCCAAGCGTAAGTAATGAAGAGACGGTAGATTATGTTTCTGCTTTAGGGTATTCATTAGGATATCTTGGAGGTGGTATACTTATTGTGATTAATTTTTTAATGTTATCTTATCCTGAATCCTTTGGTTTGGCAGATAGTACCGCTGCAATTCAATGGTCTTTCATATCTGTTGGAATATGGTGGGCAATATTTTCAATACCTATTATGTTATTTGTAGAAGAAGAAAAAGAGCTTGAGACGAAGAGTATTACTGAATCAATTAGAGAAGGTATAGCTCAGTTTAAATCTACTTTCAATGAAATAAGAAATTTAAAAGTAGTAGCTACTTTTTTACTAGCTTATTGGCTTTACATAGATGGAGTAGACACAACAGTAAGGATGGCTGCAAATTTTGGTATTAATTTAGGATTTGGTCAAACTGCTATTATGGGAGCGCTCGTTCTTGTCCAATTTGTTGCATTTTTTGCCACATTGCTATATATCAAATTTTCAGATAAAGTCGGTATAAAAAATGGAATCTATACAGCAATTTTTGCATATGTATTTATTGTTTTTGGTGCATTCTTTGTTACAGAAGCATGGCATTTTTATATTTTAGCAGTATTAATTGGTTGTTTTCAAGGAGGAATTCAAACGCTCAGTAGGAGTTTATATTCTCGTATTATCCCTGAAAATAAATCAGGTGAATTTTTCGGATTTTTCAATATGTGGGGTAAGTTTGCTGCAGTATTTGGACCTTTAATCATGGGTTCTGCTACAGTATTAATAAATAATGCTATTGCAGATCAAGAGCTTGCAGCTCGCATTGGTTTTCAATCAATCATTGTACTCCTTTTATTAGGTGCTTATGTATTTTCTAAGGTAGACCTGGCTGAAGGTGAAGCCATGGCTAAAAAATTATAATTTTTTTTCATATTTTTTGCTAAGTTGATGCTTACAATTTTTTGAGTTTAACTTAACAGGGGAAAAGGTTATTCTACATTTTATAAAAGAAATTTCACCGCAAGGAGCGGATATTTTTTCTAGTGATGCACAATTACTTCTTGAAAAACTTCATCGAAAATTTAATACAAAAATTGATAATCTGCTTATTGATAGAGAAAAAAATCAATCCTTAGTTGATTCTGGAATTTTACCGGGATTTGACCCCGATACTAAAGAAATACGTGATTCAGTATGGAAGGTTAGAGACATACCTGATGATTTGCTTGATAGAAGACTAGAAATCACTGGGCCAGTAGATAGAAAAATGATAATCAATGCCTTGAATTCTAACGTAAATGTTTTCATGGCAGATTTTGAAGATTCTCTTTCACCTACCTGGGAAAATATTCAAAATGGAATGATTAATATGAGAGATGCTGCGCATCGAACAATATCGTTTCAACATAGAGTTACTCAGAAAAAATACAATCTCAATTCTAATCCTGCTACTTTAATGTGCAGGGTAAGAGGTCTTCATTTAAAAGAGAAGCATATTAGCTTAGATGGAACATCGATGTATGGAGCTTTAGTAGACTTTGCAATGTATTTATTTCACAATCATGAAGTACTAAAAGGTTTTGGCACAGGACCTTATTTTTATATTCCAAAATTACAATCTTACAAAGAAGCAGAGCTGTGGAGTCAGGTAATTAGTTTTTGTGAAGATGAGTTGGGTCTTGATAGAGGTACGGTAAGGGTTACATGCTTAATTGAGACGTTACCAGCAGTATTTCAGATGGAAGAAATTTTATATTTTTTAAAAGATCATATTGTTGGATTAAACTGCGGTAGATGGGATTATATCTTTAGTTACATCAAAACATTGCAAGCTTTTCCAGAAAAAATATTACCTGACAGACAATTAATTACAATGGATAAACCATTTTTATCATCTTATTCTACTCTTTTAGTAAATACATGTCATAAAAGAGGTGCATTTGGTATGGGTGGAATGGCTGCTTTTGTTCCATCAAAAGATCATGAAGAAAATAGAAAGATTTTAAGTAAAGTAAAGAAGGATAAATTATTCGAAATTGAAAACGGGCATGATGGAACGTGGATAGCGCATCCTGGACTTGCTGATTTTGTAAACGAAATCTTTCATGAAAACTTTAAAAGCTTACAAACTAATCAGCTAGATTTTATGAGTGAAGTCAGTACTACAGCTAATGACTTATTATCTGGATATAAAGGAGCGAGCAGTGAAGAATGCTTACGCTTAAATATTAGAATTAGTTTAAAATATATAGAGTCATGGATAGGTGGAGTTGGTTGTGCGGCGATTTATGGACTGATGGAAGATGCTGCTACCGCTGAAATCTCTAGGACATCTATATGGCAATGGATAAAACATAAAAATAAATTAGACAATGGTAAGATTGTCGATAAAAATCTCTTCCTTTCTTGTCTTGAAGAAGAATTTCAAAATGTGAAAAATGAAGTCGGAAATGATAGGTTTTATAATGGAAATTTCACCAGAGCCAAAACTATATTAGAAGAGATTACTTTATCAGAAAATTTAGAAGATTTCTTAACACTTAAAGCATACGGGGAACTATAATATGGATTTAAATAAACAAGTTTTAGACTTAAAAAATGACTGGGAAATGAACAAAAGATGGTCTCATGTTAAAAGACCTTATACTGCAGAAGAAGTAGTGAAGCTAAGAGGATCTCTTCAGCCAGAATATACTTTAGCACGAGTTGGAGCTGAAAAGCTTTGGAAAATGTTAAAAGAAGAAGATTATGTTCATTGTTTAGGAACATTAACTGGAGGTCAAGCAATTCAAGGTGTGAAAGCTGGTGCAAAAGCTATTTATTGTTCTGGTTGGCAAGTAGCTGCTGATAATAATAGTGCAGAAGCTATGTATCCGGACCAATCACTATATCCCGTTGACTCTGTACCATCACTTGTAAAAAGAATTAATAGTTCTTTTAAAAGAGCTGATCAGATTGAATGGATGACATCGAATGGTAATCCAAAATTTGATTTTTTTACTCCTATTGTCGCAGATGCTGAAGCAGGATTTGGTGGAGTATTAAATGCATTTGAACTTATGAAAAATATGATCAAAGCTGGAGCAGCTGGAGTTCATTTTGAAGATCAATTAGCGAGTGTAAAAAAATGTGGTCACATGGGCGGAAAAGTACTTGTTCCTACCCAAGAAGCTATTAACAAACTTGTTGCAGCTAGATTGGCTGCAGATGTTTCAAATGTACCAACATTGTTGGTGGCAAGAACTGATGCTAATGCAGCAGATTTACTAACATCAGATATTGATGAAAGAGACGCTGGTTTTGTAACTGGAGAAAGAACTTCAGAGGGCTTTTATCGTGTAAAGCCTGGTATTGATCAAGCAATCTCTAGAGGGCTGTCATATGCCCCATATTCAGATTTACTATGGTGTGAAACAGGAAAACCAAATCTTGAGGAAGCAAAGAAATTTGCAGAATCAATCAAGAAAGATCACCCTGAGTTGATGTTAGCTTATAATTGTTCTCCTTCATTTAATTGGAAAGCAAATTTAGATGACGCAACTATTGCTAAATTTCAAAGAGAATTAGGTGCAATGGGATATAAATTTCAGTTTATTACACTTGCAGGAATTCATTCTATGTGGCATGGTATGTTTGATTTAACAAAAAAATATGTTAAAGATGGTATGACTGCTTATGTAGAGCTTCAGGAGAAAGAATTTGCAGATCATGACAAGGGGTATACTTTCTCCGCTCATCAACAAGAAGTTGGAACGGGATATTTTGATGCAGTCAATAATTGTATTGTTGGAGAGTCTTCAACTAGTGCAATGGATGGCTCTACAGAAGAAGAGCAGTTTTAATTCTTAATAGTTCTTTTATTATAAATAACCGATGCTAAAGTAATTTTTTTTTTTAAATTAAAAGGATGAGTAATATATCAGAATATTCAGAATTAGTACAACCAACGCACATTAACACAGCAGGTACTTTATTTGGAGGCTATATGTTGGCCTGGCTAGACCTAGCTGCTGCTAAAGCGGCAACAGAATTTTTAGAAGATACAGATGCTTGGGGGGCAGTAACTCGCGCATTAGATAAAGTAGAATTTAAAGAACCTGTTTTTCTTGGAGATTGGGTGAAATGTAAATCTGAGATTGTAAAAACAGGAACTACATCTATGGTAGTGCAAGTAAGAGCATATGCTCAGAGTAAAGATCATGGTAAAAGATTAGCTTGTACAGCTGATATTACTTTTGTTGCAGTTGTCAAAGATGAAAATGGTAGTTTAATTAGTTTTAATCACAATATAAGTTTGAATGAGGAGAAATAATGGCACACATTAAAAAATTAGAATATGATAAAAATATGGATAATGCGAAGAATAGCGATATTTTAGCGTTAGGTATATTTGAAGATAAGAATGATTCAAAATTAATTAATAGCCAAATGAAAGGAAAAGTTGGTGAACTTGCTTATGACTTTAGCGACAATCAAAAAATTCTTTATTTTGGATTAGGAAAATCCGATAGCGTAACTCCTGAAGACTTCAGAAGAGCAGCGGGATCAGTAATGGCATTTATAATTAGCAATAAATATGCTTCTATAGCAGTTCAATGTCCTAAATCAGATAGTAATAACAACTATTTTTGCCAAGCATTTTCAGAAGGTCTAGTATTAGGAAGTTATCGTTTCCTAGACTTTTTTACAGATCAAAGAGGAGATTATCATCTTGACAAAATTACAATGATTGGTGAATGTTGTACTGAAGCATCTCAGAAAGGAGCTACAATCGCAAATGCAGTTTGTGATGCTCGAAATTTAGCTAATAACCCACCAAATGTAAGCACACCTTCACGTTTAGCTGAATTTGCGCAAGAAATAGGTAAGAAAGGTGATATGCAAGTAACGATATTTGACAGAGAAGAGTTTACAAAAATGGGAATGGGCGCTTTTGCTGGTGTTGCTCAAGGTACTAATGAACCTCCAAAGTTTATTATCATGGAATATTTTGGTGCAGATTCTAAGGATGAAAAGCCAGTTGTATTAGTAGGTAAAGGTCTAACATTTGATACTGGCGGAATTTCATTAAAGCCAGGAGCAAAAATGGATGAAATGAAATTTGATATGTGCGGTTCAGCAATTGTACTTGGAACTATGAGCGCAGTAGCTGAATTAAAACCAAAAAAGAATATTGTAGCGATTGTTCCTTCAACTCATAACATGTTAGGTGGTTCTGCTTTTTTACCTGGCGACATTTTGACAGCATACAATGGCAAAACAATTGAAATATTAAATACTGACGCAGAAGGCAGATTGATTCTTGCAGATGCTTTGTCTTATGCAAGTAAGCATTATGACCCTGAGTTTATGGTAGATTTTGCAACACTTACTGGAGCTTGTGTAGTCACATTTGGACATATTGCAAGTGCTATACTCGGTAATAATCCAGACCTCATTAATAACATAGAAAAATCATCTAAAAATACAGGTGAACATGTTTGGGAGTTACCATTGTGGGATGAGTATTGCGATCAAGTAAAGTCTCATATTTCAGATGTGAAAAATTTAGGATCACCTGGACAAGCTGGTACTATAGCAGGAGCAGCATTTTTAAAAGCTTTTGTAGGTAAAGATATTCCTTGGACGCACTTTGATGTCGCAGGTACTTCTTGGGGAGTAGAAAATAGAAGTTATATTCAAAAAGATGGTGCTTCAGGACAAGTAGTTAGGCTAGTTTTAGATCTAATTGGTGCCTAATTAATGAATAAGTTAAAGGCTATTAATACTGTTCAGTATTCTTTGCAGCTGCTTACAGCATTATTGCTACTTTATTTTACTATCAATTCTGATACTCCAGAGAGAGTTGCTATTCCTATTCTTCTAATTTTTGGTTGGACCCTAGGGTTTGCTCAACGAAGAATTACTAGAAGAAGAGTGAATAGATTAAGAAAAAATGATAAAAAAGATGTTTTGCATGAAGGATAGTATAATCAATAATGAATGAATTATTTTCCAATAACATTTCTCTAGATCAAGAAAATCATAAATATGAATTAAAAGATAGCCCTGATTTTCATTTTTCTAGTGTAACTGAATTTATACATCATTTTTTTGAAAAGTTTGATCAAGTAGGTATTGCTCAAAAATTAATTAATACTCATCCAAAATATAGCGGTAAAACAGTTGATGAAGTCATTAAAGAGTGGGGTAAGGGTGCAATAAGAGGAACAATTGTTCATAATGAACTAGAAGCATTCATAAAAGAAAATATCACACCAGAGCACGAAATGTCCATTATTGGAGCTGAGTGGATTAAAGAGAAGCAGAAAGATCCTGATAATACATTCTTTTCTGAAGTTATTATCTATTCTAAAGAGCTCGGCATTGCTGGGACAATTGATGTTTTGGTATATAATAAAAAACAGGATACATACCATCTTGTAGACTGGAAAACGAATAAACGTATTGATAAAACATCATATAAAAAGAAGATAGGTATTTTAAATTCTACGAAACATATGCAAGACTGTAATTTTAATCATTATTCTTTACAGCTCTCATTTTATCGATATATCTTAGAGCGTTATTATGGTATTAATGTTGGTAGTCAAACCCTTTTTCATTTAAAAGAAAACAGATATGAAATTTATCCTGTAAATTATCACGAAGAAGAATTAATAAATATGCTAAGAGAAAAAGAGTTAATATAAATACTATAGAAACAATGGAATATCTAAATACAATCTTATTAATCATAATCGTTATACTAGCTGGAATGTCTTTTTTCCGTAAAAAAGATGATAGCAGTATCAATAAGGAACAATTAGAAAAAGATTTTAAAGCGATTGCTGATGATTTGTTAGTAAATCAAACGGAAGTGACAGAAAAAAAAGTTGAAGATAAACTTGATACTATCTTAGAAGGATTTGGAAAGGTCCAAAAAGAAAAATTTGATACTATGAGCAGCAAAACAAAAGATATGACTGATTTGATTACAAGGATGGAGCTAGACAGAAAAGAATCCGTAGGTAAGCAAACAGAGTTAATTCGTACGATGCTATCGAGCACTGATAATATTAGTCGCGTTATGAATTCGCCAGGTCCAAGAGGTAAATGGGGTGAAATGCGTGTACGTCAAATTTTAGAAGCTGCTGGATTTAAAGAGGATGTTCACTTTATTCATAATAAGAAATCTGAATTAGGTACCGATCGCCCTGATTTTGTTATAAATGGCGCAGATGGTAAAAAAATTATTCTTGACGCAAAAGTTCCTTTTACCGCATTCGAAGAATCAACTAAGACCGAAGACTTAAATGAAGTAAAGCGTTTACATAAGAAACATGCAGCAGAAACTCGCGGACACATGGATAAGCTAGCAAAAAGCTCTTACTGGAATCAATATGAAGATGCAGCTCCATTTGTATTAATGGTTCTTCCTGCAGAAGCATTACTGTATGCAGCTTTTCAAGCAGATGACTCTTTATTTAAGGATGGTATTGATAAGCAGATATATATATGCTCTCCATTAAACTTGCTAGCTACGATGCAAGTTATCGCTCAAGGACACGTACATGTCAAGCAAAACGAGGATGCTCGCAAAATCACCACAGCTGCTCGCGACCTCTTAAAGGTAATTTCTATTTTTAATGGTCATTTTAAAGCTATCGGAATGCATACAGAGCGCTTATTTAAGTCCTTTAATAAGGGAGCAAAAACCTTAGAAGTAAAGGTCAAACCTAAGTTGGAAAAATTAAGTGATATGGGAATAGAGCTTGAAAAAGGTAAAGAAGTTGATCCTGGTATTAAAATGATTGAAGATGGCCCAATAAATATTTTTGAAGATGAAGATATTGAACTTTCTGAAAACTCAGAAAAATAATTTTATCTTACAGTCCTACAAAATAGAAAAAATCTATAAGCGTAAATAAAAATAGATAGCCAATTACTTCCCATAATCTCTTATTAATACTTTTAATTCTTACTTGAATCATATCTGTAGATTCTGTCTTTTTGTATTTAAAAAGATTTGGTAGAAGTCGTGGCGTTGATTCATAATAGGCCCTATAAGACTCATCATGGGTGCTTAAAAGCACTTTTTCTTCATTTAGTATAGTCGGGACATGAAATAGAACAAATACTAATAATAGAGCTACTGATATAGCTATAGACTTGATTGCAAAACACATCCCTAGAAATAGCATTAGACTGAAAAAATATAAAGGATTTCTTACCATGGAATATGGACCTTCTTTAATTAATTTTTTGGTTTTAAAGCCTTCAAGATAAAGTGATGCCCAAATTCTTCCAAATCCTCCCAAAACAACAAAAGTAAATCCTATACAACTAAATAAGACTGATGTATTCATATCTATATCAAGGGTATAAGCAGAAAAATTATTATCAAGAATAATAAATATAATAATTAATATGACTGATATTCTTAGTATTGCCATTCTCTTACTAGCTATTTTTTTGATTAACATAGTTTTCTATTTCTTTCTTTTAATTATTATTTAATTGCAACACGCTTTTCTTGAATAAGCTGACAGCCTGGAACTTCTTCTCCATTCTTTAAAGCTTCTTTAATCTTGGTTTTATCAATCGATTGTGTTTCTTTAGTTTCAAAAAACTCATCAGGGATATCACCTTCATTCGTGATAACAACTTTATGAGGATTATTTTGAATAGTAATTGTGATTTCAGAGCTCTCTATTTTTTGTGTATTTGTTTTTTCTAAATTATATCTTAAATATTCTTTTAGATGTTTTATTTTAGATTCAATAGACGTTCTTCTTTTATGTTGTCTAGATTCAACTTCTTTAATGCCTTCAGCGGTATGTTCTAAGTTTTTGATATACTTAGCAACATTAGTAGTTTTAAGCTTGAATTCACCTTCAAGAGACTCTAAAGTGTCCTTTACTGACTGGTCATCCAAGTCCGTTAAGCTTTCTAAAGCTTCTTGAAATTCATCTGCAAGTTCATATAGACTAGGTAATGACATAGATTAATATAAAAAAAATACCCTGAAATAATCAGGGTATTTTTGAAATACAGTTAAGTAGTTAGTTTGAAATGTATATTATTTAGATTTCTATAACTTGTTTTCCAAAATTCCTTCCCGTTAAAACATCCCTTAGAGCTTGAGGTGCATTCTCAAAGCCTTTTGTAATAGTTTCTCTATAAAATAGTTTTTTATCTAAAATTAATTTAGATATTTCACCTGTTGCTTTTGCCCATTCGCTCATCCATTCAGTAACTACAAAGAATCTATGTTCTGGCTTAGGATCGAGAACCCCAAGCACGTGAAAAGGTGTTTCCATTTTAGACACATCTTCAGCATTATATTGAGATATAAATCCACAGATTGGAACTCTTGCATCCTTATTTAAGAGGGGAGCAATTGCTCTAGTTACTGGACCACCAACATTTTCAAAATAGACATCTATACCATTCTTACAAGCATTTTTAAGGTCTTCTTCTAGATTTCCAGCTTTATAATCAATGCATTCATCAAAATTTAAAGTATCTTTTACGTAAGAGCATTTATCTGGACCGCCAGCTATACCAACTACATAACATCCATAAGACTTTGCTAGTTGTCCAACAACGCTTCCTACAGCTCCTGAAGCTGCTGAAACAACTACAGTTTCTCCAGACTTGGGATTCCCAACTCTGTTTAAACCAAAGTAAGCAGTTCTTCCAGGCATTCCAACCGTTCCTAAATAAGTAGATAATGGTATCTTTGTTTCAGGTATTTTATATAAAGTAGGGTCATTATCTTTAACTTTGATAAATGTTTGCCAACCTTTATGAGCGCATACTTTATCACCAATAGCATATGAATCAGAATTAGTTTCAACAACAATACCCACAGTTTCACCTGTCATAGGTTCTCCAATTTTAGCTGGTTCAGCATATGAGGATCCATCATTCATTCGACCTCTCATATATGGATCAATTGATAAATATTTAACTTGAATAAGAATTTCATTATCATCCAGAGATGTTATCATTTCATGGTTCATTTTCCAGCAATCATCCTCGGGCATTCCTTTTGGTCTTTTAGCTAGAAGTAATTGTGAATTTTTATATTGCATTATTTTTCCTTTTTATTGATTAGGTTAAATTTAGTTGAATTAGGTAGAGATGTTTGTAGTAAGAAATACTATTATAATTCTTTGATTTCTTTAAGAAGATCATTAAGCATATCTTTTGCATCACCAAATACCATGATAGAATTATCATAACCAAACAATTCATTTTGAACACCTGCAAATCCAGGATTCATACTTCTTTTATTAATAATAACTGTACGAGATTTATCTACATTTAAAATCGGCATACCATATATAGGGCTAGATTGATCATGTCTTGCAGCTGGATTAACAACATCATTTGCTCCAAGTATTAATGCAACATCGCAGTCTTCAAATTCAGGATTAATCTCATCTAAATCTTTAAGTACGTCATAAGAAACATTTGCTTCAGCTAATAGAACATTCATATGTCCTGGCATTCTTCCAGCAACAGGATGAATAGCATATAAGACTTTTTTGCCTTGAGCTTCTAAGGTGTCAGCTACTTCTCTTGCAACATGTTGTGCTTGTGCTACAGCTAACCCATAACCTGGTACGATAATAATTTTTTCAGCAGCATCAAGAATCATTGCAGCTTCCGTTGTTGAGTAACTTTTAATATTCATTTCTTGTTGAGTCGAACCTGCAGAGCTAGTCTCAGAACCAACAGCACCGAAAATTACATTTGCTAAAGATCTATTCATTCCTTTACACATAATGTTTGTTAAGATTAATCCAGAGGCACCAACCAATGAACCGCTAATTATAAGTGCATTATTTCCGAGTAAAAAACCTGTTGCCGCAGCTGCTATTCCAGAATATGAATTCAACAGCGATATAACAACTGGCATATCAGCTCCTCCAATTGGAACAGTAAGACCAATTCCTAGCATGAGCGCTAGGACCGTAATTGTATAAAATATTGTATCACTTGGTAGTAAGTTAAAGTTGTAAGCAGAAAGTAAGGCTAACATAGAACCAAAAATTAATGCATTGATAGCTTGTTGGCCTGTAAAGGTAATAGCTCTTCCAGATATGAAACCTTGAAGTTTTCCAAATGCAATAAAACTTCCAGAAAAGGTTAATGTTCCGATTAAAACACTAATAGACATAATAATAAAAGAACTGTCAGATCCTGAAAAATATTCAGAAGATGCAACAAAAGCAGAAGCTGCTCCCCCTAATCCATTAAATATTGCTACCATTTGAGGCATTTGAGTCATCTCAACTCTAACTGCAAAAATAATACCTAAGATAGAACCAATTCCTACACCTAAAGCAATCAATTGCCAATCAAAATTTGCGCCCGATGTTAATGTTGCTATAATAGCAACTAGCATACCAAGAGAAGCTAAAAAGTTACCACTTCTTGCGGTTTTTGGGTGAGAAAGACGTTTGATCCCTACAATAAATCCAATTGCAGAGATTAAGTATAATAAATTTTGTATGTCAGTTTGATTCATCATTTTTTCTTAAACATTTTTAACATTCTATCTGTTACTAAAAATCCACCTACAACATTAACTGTTGCACAAATTAAAGCAGCTAAACCAAGGTAAGTACTAATCTCGCCTTCAATAGTAATAGCTAGTAGAGCTCCTACGATAGCGATACCAGAAATAGCATTTGATCCAGACATTAATGGTGTATGCAGAGTAGGGGGTACTTTATTAATTATTTCGTTACCCACGAACACTGCTAATATAAAAATTGTTATTAGATTAATAATATCCATTATATAGCCTCTTTGGTTGGCTGGTGTCTAATGTCACCATTTTCAACAAATAGCATCCCATCTATAATCTCATCTTCTTTGTTAAGTTTAAAACCATCTTCACCATGACAATGTTCAATAATAGCCTGTACATTTTTAGAAAATAGCTGACTAGCGTCTGTTGCCATTGTACTTGGGAAATTAGTATTACCATCAATTAATACATCATTGTGAAATACTATTTCATCAGGTTTTGTTAATTCACAATTTCCACCATTCTCAGATGCTAAATCCATAATTGCTGAACCAGGTTTCATCCCTTCAACCATTTCTTTCGGGATAAGAACTGGCGCTGGTCGATTAGGAATTAAAGCTGTAGTAATAACTAAATCAGACTTTGAAATTCTTTCTTTCATCACTTCTTGTTGACGTAATTTGTAAGCATCACTGGTTTCTTTTGCATATCCACCGGACCCTACACCATCGTCACTATCATTTTCTACTTCGACAAATTTAGCTCCTAAACTTTCAACCTGTTCTTTAACCTCAGGTCTTACATCAAATGCTTCTACTTGAGCTCCTAATCTCTTAGCCGTTGCAATTGCTTGCAATCCAGCAACACCTGCTCCAATTACTAGTGTTCTTGATGGAGATATAGTTCCTGCAGCTGTCATTAGAAGTGGCATATATTTTCCAATATGATTTGCACCAATTAAGACTGCTTTGTAGCCTGCAATATTTGCTTGAGAGCTTAGAATATCCATTTTTTGAGCCAAGGTTGTTCTTGGGAGTAAATTTAAAGAAAATGCAGAACATTTAGTTTTTTGTAGATCTTTAACTAGATCAATATCTTTAATGGTTTGAAATAGTGAAATAAGTAAACAATTTTCTTTTAATAAATTAATCTCGTCTTTTAATGGGGAATTAACTTTTGCTATAATATTACAATCAAATACTTCGCTTTTTTCAACAATTTTTGCACCAGCTTCAATATAAAGATTGTCTGAATAGTTTGATGCTTGTCCGGCATTTTTTTCTATGAAAAAAGAATAACCCTTTTTTGTGAGGGATGAGACTGTTGAAGGTATAATTGCAACCCTTTTCTCGCCAGATTTATTTTCTTTTAATACGCCAATTTTCATATCAATTTCAACGGTGTAAAATTACACAATTCTTATTAATCATCAACAAATTTATTATGTATTAAAAAATTAATTTATATTAATTAAGTTATATCATGAATTTATACCCCACTGCGGAACTATTTAACTCTTTTCACTTACCTGTATCTGATAGACATAGTCTTTATGTTGAAGAGTCGGGTAATAAGGATGGAAAGCCAGTTATTTTTCTACATGGAGGACCTGGAGGCGGAATAGATCCTTCATACAGGCAATATTTTGACCCTGAGAAATGGCGTATTATTATGTTTGATCAACGAGGGTGTGGTAAGAGTACTCCATTTGCTGATTTAAATCAAAATACTACATGGGATTTAGTAGGGGATATTGAAAAAATAAGAAAGCGCCTATGCGTTGAATCGTGGGTTGTATTTGGTGGAAGCTGGGGAAGTACTTTGTCTCTAGCTTATAGTCAATCGCATCCAACTGCATGTAAGGGTCTAATTTTAAGAGGAATATTCTTATTAAGAAAAAAAGAGATCCATTGGTTTTATCAAGAAGGTGCAAGTAGATTATTTCCTGATGCATGGGAAAATTTTTTAAAGCCAATCCCGTTAGATAAGCAAGATAATCTTCTCAAAGCTTATTACGAGTTATTAACGCATGAAGATTCCTCAAAAAGAATTGAAGCAGCAAAAGCATGGAGTGTTTGGGAAGGTAGTACAGTTAAGTTGATTCAGAACAAGGCATTAATGGAGCATTCATCTGATGCGAAATTTGCAGAAGCTTTTTCAAGAATAGAATGTCATTATTTTACAAACAATGGATGGTTTAATACTGATAATTACTTGATTGAAAATATAGATAAAATTAGACATATCCCCGCAGTAATAGTTCATGGTAGATATGATGTTGTTTGTCCAGTCGAAAATGCTTGGGAGCTTCATAAAGCTTGGCCAGAATCAGAATTGCATATTATTCCAGATTCAGGACATGCAATGTCAGAAGAAGGCATTAAAAATAAGCTAATTGAGTATACAGATAAATTTTTGAAATTATAGCTTAGAAAAACATAGTTGATAAAGCTATAATTGCCCCAAAAAGAAATGTAGTTGGATTAGCGATGTCACTCATAGCTACAATAGCTCCTAACAAGGACAACTCTACAGCTCTATCAGTTCTTTCACCTGAAGTGCTTTTCTTGGATCGTTTAGTAGTTTTTGTTTCATCAAATTCACTACCCTCCTCTGAAAACTGTTCGATATTATCATCCATTGCAATACTTTTCTTAGCCTCTTCTTGAGATAATCTTAATAAAAATGATATATTTTTTCTTGTTGGATTTGTTATTTCAAAAGACTCAATCTCATTCCTTAGTTTTAAAGCTATTTGAGTAGATTCATCATTGTTGGCTATTTCAATCTTAGTAATAGCTTTATCAAGTTTTTGGTTTGATAATTTAGTACTATCGGTTTTAGCATTATAGATTGTGAGATAGAACCATTCGGATGAATACCATGCTGTCACATCCTCTAAATCAATTTTTTTTGTAGTGCCTACATTAATTAAAGTGCCATTTTGCCTAGAATCAATTTCAAGGTTATTGATAGTAGCTCCCTGTCCAAAAGTAAACGAGAAAAAAAATAATAATAGAATACTTATTGTTAGATTATTTTTCATCTAATGAATATATTATTTGTTTAGATTCATATGAAACACTTTATCGATGAAAAGTAAAGAAATTAGAAAATCATTTATCAAATTTTTTGAGGGAAAGAACCATCATCAAATTGAGAGCGCCCCTGTATTACCCTATGGAGACAAATCGCTTTTATTTACCAATGCTGGAATGAATCAATTCAAACCAATTTTTTTAGACACAGAGAAGCCAAAACATTTACGAGTAGTTAATAGTCAAAAATGTATTAGAGTAAGTGGTAAACATAACGATTTAGAAGAAGTTGGTAGAGATGGATTTCACCATACTTTTTTTGAAATGCTCGGTAATTGGTCTTTTGGAGATTATTATAAAAAAGAAGCTATTCAATGGTCGTGGGAGCTATTTACGGATGTTTGGAAGTTGGACAAAGACCGTCTTTGGGTTACAGTATTTGAAGATGATGATGAAGCCTACGAATTATGGGAAAAAGAAACAGACATTGATAAGAATCGTATTATACGATCTGGAGCAAAAGATAATTTTTGGGAAATGGCTGAGACTGGTCCATGTGGTCCATGTTCTGAAATTCACTACTATGTAGGAGAAAATCCAGACACTCAAAAGGCTAAATATGTAAATAATTCCGACGAATATTGGGAGTTGTGGAACTTAGTATTTATACAAAGTAATCGATTAAAAGATGGAACATTCGAAGATTTGCCAAAGAAGCATGTAGATACTGGAGCTGGACTTGAAAGAATTTGTTCTGTGCTACAAAATAAGAATTCAAATTATAAAACAGATTTATTTGAAAAAACTATATTTGATTTAGAGAAAATATCTAATACCAAATACGATGATCATGAAGTTTCATATCAAGTCATATGCGACCACATTAGAATGCTATCATTTGCGATAGCTGATGGCGTTTTACCCTCCAATGAAGGTAGAGGTTATGTTATTAGAAGAGTTCTTAGAAGAGGTTCACGATTTGCAATGAATTTGGACAGCAAAGAACCAATTTTATATAAATTAGTTCAGTCTGTGGTTTCCACAATGTCAGAGACTTATCCTGAATTAAAAGATAAACAACAACATATAGAACAGACTATTTTGAGCGAAGAAGAATCTTTTTTAGCTACCCTAGAAAAAGGAATTCTTCAATTTGAAAAAATAATTAAAAATTCGTCCTCTGATAATATCAATGGTTCGGATGCATTTAAGTTATATGATACTTATGGATTTCCTCTAGATTTGACGGAATTAATGGCTTCTGAAAAAGGAAAGACTGTAGATAAAGAAGGTTTCGAAAGTGAAATGAAAAAACAGAAGGAGCTTGCAAAGAAAAATCAAAAATTTGTTATGGATAGCCAAGATATCAAATGGAAATTTGCTAATGATTTATCGCATTCTAATTTTATTGGTTATACAGATTATAATAGTTCTAGCAAGATTATAAATTGGGCTAATATTGATGATAAGGTGTATATCATTTTAGATAATACTCCATTTTATGCTGAGTCTGGAGGTCAGATTGGAGATACAGGAGTGATTGAAAACAATGATTTTTCTGCTCAAGTAGAAGATACGCAAAAAAATGGAGATTTTATTATTCATATATGCAGTCTTGTGTCGGGAAATATTCTAGAAAATATGAATGTATCCTGTAAAATAGATTCAATAAGAAGGAAAGATATTAAAATTAATCATTCAGCAACTCACTTGCTACATCAGGCGCTTAAAGATGTTTTAGGCAATCATATCAACCAAGCAGGTTCTTTGGTACATCCAGATTATTTACGACTTGACATTACTCACCCTTCAAAAATTGATAAAAAAGATATCGTTGCAATAGAATTACTTGTAAATAATAAAATTGCCGAAAATATTTCCGTTGAAACAGATATTAAAAGCCTTGAAGATGCAAAAAAAGAAGGCGCAACTGCTTTATTTGGAGAAAAGTATGGCGATACAGTAAGAGTTGTAACTATGGATTCTTTTTCAAAAGAATTATGTGGTGGAACTCATGTTAAGTCTACAGTAGAAATTGATAAGTTTATTATAAAGAATGAGAAAGCTATTGCTTCAGGCGTTAGAAGAATACATGCTCTTACTGGAAAACATGTTGAAGATTTTCTTCAAGATAAGATAGAGGCCAATAAGTTGCTAGAGGAAGCATCCAAAAAAAGAATACTTGAGAAAGAAGATCAATCAAATATGCTAGATGCCATTAATATTGAAAAAATGATTGAAAATCAAAAGTACGTGCATAGTATTCCATTCATTAATGAAGAAATTATTTTAGGATCTAAGAATGACTTAAAAAAACTAAATGCAAAATTAAATACAGTGTTCCATTCAGGTATTGCAGTTTTTTCAGTAATGATTAATGATAAACCTGTAGTTTCTATTAGCGTATCAAAAGACTTAATTGAACAATCTGTTTCTGCATCTTCCCTGGCAAAACTTATTGGAAGCGAGTTGAATGGTGGAGGTGGTGGTAAAGATAGCTTTGCTACAGCAGGAGCATCTACAGATTTTTCTTTAAATGAAATTATTAATAAAGTTCAAAAACTGATAACATCTGAAATGGAGAAATTATAATGCAATTTCAAAAAATTGATAACTCATATATAGTTCACGTAGAAAAAGGTGAAAAAGTGATGGAAAAACTCACACAATTTTGTATTGATCGAAACATTACATCCGGTCAGCTTTCTGGAATAGGAGCAGTTAAGAATGTTGATATTGGAGCTTATGACTTGGCTTCAAAAGATTACATTCATAAGAAATATGATTCAATACTTGAGCTACTTTCATTTCAAGGTAACGTAGCAATTAAAGATAATGAACCATTTATACATGCTCACATTACTTTAGGTAATCATCATATGGAAGTGTCAGGAGGCCACCTCTTTGAGATGGAAGTAGCAGCGGTAGGAGAATTTATAATACATGATTTTAAAGATAAAACACACAGAGAGCTCGATAAAGATATTGGATTAGCTACACTGAGTCTCTGTAAAATTTAAAAGGAAATAATAATGACTAATTTAAAAGCACCAACACCTGTTGGACCATATTCAATGTTTAGATATTTAGAAAATGATTCTAGTTGGATTATGGCAGGATCAATTCCAATAGATCCTTTATCTGGAAAATTAAATAATGATACAGTTGAAGATGAAGTCAATCAAGTATTTGACAACATTGAAGCTGTGCTTGCAGATAATGACAAAACTTTAGAAGATATAAGAAAATTTACTGTTTTTTTAATGGACTTGAGTTATACCCCATTAGTAAATGCTGAAATTGAAAAAAGATTCAAAGGAGAATATCCAGCACGTTCTACAATTCAAGTAGCAGGACTTCCAATGGGATCAAGAGTAGAAATTGAATGCTTAGGCTAATAAAGATATCCATTTTTGCTGTCTTTATTATTACAAATCTTTTTTCTCAACAAAAAGTTGATTTTCGTACAGAAGAAGAGCAGTTGAAAGACCCAAAGATTGCTTTGAAACGTTCACTGACTATTCCAGGTGCTGGACAACTTTATAACGATCAAAAGGTTAAAGGGTATGCTTTAATGGCTGGTGAAGTTTTAGCGTTATGGAGTTTTAATGATAATAGAAAAAAATATAACAATTATGAAGATTCTGATTCGAATTCAAAGGAACATTACTTAAGAGAAAGAAATCGCTTTGCATGGATTGCAATTGGGTTGTACTTTTATGGAGTGCTCGATGCTGTAGTCGAAGCTCACCTGGATAATTTCGATGAAGTTGTAAAAGAAAGTGATCCCCTAAACAATAAAGGAACAGATAATGAGTAAATCTAGTAGTAACCCTAGAGAACAATGGAGTTCGAAAGCAAGTTTCATTTTAGCTGCTGCTGGTTCAGCAGTAGGATTAGGTAACATCTGGAAATTTCCTTATATAGCTGGAGAAAATGGTGGAGCAGCATTTTTATTCATTTATATGATTTGTATTGTAATGATAGGGCTGCCAATATTAAATATTGAAATTTTATTAGGAAGAGCAACACAGAAAAATCCAGTCGGAGCATTTAAAGCGCTATCAGGCAAGCCATTTTGGACATATGTAGGTGCATTAGGAGTGCTAGCTAGCTTTACCATCCTTTCATTCTATAGTGTTGTAGGTGGATGGTCTATAGCATATACAATAGAGGCACTAAAAGGGTTTACATTCGAAACACCTCAAGTCGCAGGAGAATTTTTTGATCTTAAGAATAGTAATCCACTATGGGTTATTGGATACCATACACTTTTTTTTATGATGGTAGTTGGAATTATTTTGTCTGGTGTTAGAGCTGGATTAGAAAAAGCAAGTAAGTATTTGATGCCAGCATTGTTTTTAATCTTAGCTATTTTAGTAGTTCAAGGTCTAATGTTACCTGATGCAGATCGTGGAGTATCATTTCTTTTCGATCCAGATTGGTCAAAAATTAATGCACAAACTTTCTTATTAGCATTAGGACATGCATTTTTCACTTTAAGTTTAGGGATGGGCGCAATGATGACCTATGGAAGTTACTTATCTGAAAAGGATGATATTGTAAATGCTTCTTATCTAGTAGCCTTCCTAGACACATTTATTGCTATAATGGCTGGTGTTGCAATATTTACCGTTGTTTTTTCATCAGGGTATGATCCCACAGCAGGGCCTGGACTTGTATTCCATGTTTTACCTCCATTGCTTTCCCAATTAACTGGTGGATACTTCTTCGCACTTTTATTTTTTGTTTTATTATCAATTGCAGCAGTCACTTCTGCGATTTCAATTTTAGAAGTGAGTGTCGCTTTTTTAACAGATGAATTAAAATATTCTAGAAAAAAAGCAACTTTAACTATGGCTGTATTAGTGTACTTTGCTGCGATTCCATGTGCGCTTTCATTTAATATTCTTTCTGATTTTACATTATTTGGAACAGGATTTACTTTCTTTGATATGGCAGATTACTTAGCATCAAATGTATTGCTTCCATTAGGAGGATTTTTCTTAGCCATTTTTGCAGGATATGTATGGAAAGTAGATGAGGTTGTTAGAAACTTGTTAATAGGCGAATCACAATCTATGTATTTCGGAAACTCTATTTTAAAATCTAAATCTTTTGTAACAATATTTAGTTTTTTAGTTCGATATGTAAGTCCAATATCAATTTTTCTTGTGTTTTTATATCAATTTGGATGGATTTAAGCTGAATGCTAAAGAGACTTTTTCCATCTAAATCTTCTCGATATAAGCACATTCAGAATTTAGTTAAAAGAATTAATACAGATATAATTGATCGATTAGAAATGTTTTTTCCAATGTGGATTATGTTTGCATTTCAACATTACCTCATTAAATCATATGATATAGCAATTTTCAGGGGAATGGAAATTGATCTTGACAGGTATTATATATTTTCAATGATTAATGAAGACTGGATTGGTATAGTAAATATTTTATTTCATTCGCTGTTATTTTTATGGCTTATGAAGAGGTTTGAATCTTTCGGACCCTTTCGAAGTGTAAAAGTAGATTGTCAGACAAATTTTTTATTATTTTTAGTAATTTATTCCTTCATAGATATACTAATTTTTGGAAAAATGATGATTGGTTTGTTTTTAATGTTTCTTGTTTTATATATAATATATCGATCAGATAGCATGCGCAGTAAGATTTCTTCTATAATTTTAACTGTGATTGTGTTACTATTTTCTATAAGTCATGATGAACCAATTTTGTCTACAAGTGCAATGTTATATTTGCCATTCTTATTCGTTACATTGGCATTAAAATCCAAAGAGTATCTTTATTATGCTCAAAAATATTTATTATTTATCGTTTTTATATTTCTTTCAACAAAAGAGTTATGGTTTGGATTTGTCGGACTAGGATACTTTATATTTTTCTATTCTTATTACCATTTCATGACGAATGAGAAGTATAATTGGCTAAAATTTGATAGCCATTAATAATCTGCTGGATTTTCTTATCTTTTTCATTAAATTGTTCAATGTTGACCTTAATAAAAACTTTTTATCTTAAGAAGTTTACCACAATAATCATTCCAACCTTTACGCTCGGAGCTTTTTATGTCTAAAAATACCATTGAAAAAACATTAACATTTGATGACGTCCTTCTGGTTCCTCAAAAATCGGCTGTGCTACCTAAGGAAGTTGATTGTTCGACAAATCTTACAAGAAATATTAAACTAAATATACCTGTTATGAGCGCAGCAATGGATACTGTAACAGAATCTGATATGGCAATTGCTTTAGCAAGACAGGGAGGGATTGGCGTAATTCATAAAAATTTGAGCATAGAAGAGCAAGCTTTAATGGTTGATAAGGTTAAGAGATATGAAAGTGGAATGATTAAGAATCCTATTACTCTTGATCAGAGTAAGTCCATTGGTGATGCTAAGCAATTAATGGAGCAGTACTCAATTGGAGGATTACCCGTATTAGCAGAAGGAAAATTAGTTGGTATTATTACAAAAAGAGATATCAGATTTGAATCAGACTTAAATGTTATAGTAAAAGACAGAATGACAGCAAAAAATTTAGTAACTGTTCAAATGGATACTAGTAATGATGAAGCAAAAAAAATATTACAGAAACACAGGATAGAAAGACTGTTAGTTGTTGATAGCGATGATAATTTAGCGGGATTAATTACAGTAAAAGATTTAACTAAAAAAGAAGAATTTCCTAACTCTTCAAAAGATAAAAATGGAAGACTAAGAGTGGCAGCTGCGGTAAGCGTTAGAGATGATTGGTCTGATAGAATTAAGGCACTTTCCGATGTTGGTGTTGATGCAATTGTAGTAGATACTGCTCACGGTCATTCTGAGTATGTATTAGACTTGGTAAAAAAGGTTAAAAAAGCATTTCCTAAACTTGACTTGATAGCTGGTAATGTTGCTACAGCAGAAGCGACTGAAGATTTAATTAAAGCAGGAGTTGATTGTGTTAAGGTTGGTATTGGAGCAGGATCTAGTTGTACAACAAGAATCGTTGCTGGAGTAGGAGTACCTCAACTTTCAGCTGTGATTGATTGCGCTAAGGTTGGTTTGAAGTATAATATCCCAATTATAGCTGATGGTGGAATACGCTATAGCGGTGATATTGCAAAGTCATTAGCTGCTGGAGCGAGCGTTGTTATGCTGGGAGGTATGTTAGCTGGTATGGATGAAAGTCCAGGAGAAACCATTGTTTATGAAGGAAGAAGATATAAATCATACAGAGGCATGGGTTCCTTAGCTGCTATGAAGGAAGGTGGTGGCGAAAGATATTTTCAGCAAGAAAAGGATGAACTAAAATTAGTACCTGAAGGTATTGAGGGGATGGTTCCATTTAGAGGTCCTGTCAATAATACAGTTTTTCAGCTAATCGGTGGATTAAAATCATCTATGGGATACTGTGGAGCTAAAAATCTCTCTTTATTCCACAAAAATAAGAAATTTATTGAGATATCTGCAGCAGCTGGAAGAGAAAGTCATCCTCATGAAGTTAGTATTGTGAAAGAAGCTCCCAACTATCAAGGTCACGATAAATAACTATCAATAAATAAAAAATCATAATTATTGAGATTTAATCTCAACAATCAATAAAAGTATACTTATATTATGTCATTAATAACTAGGGGGAGTTTTACGATATCATGGAAAAAATAGGTTTATTTTGGGGAAGTACGACTGGAAATCAAGAAGAAGCTTCTGAATTACTCCAAGGGCATATGGAAGAAGCGGGATATGAAGTAGATTCATATGATATAAGATCAACTGATTTATCTAAAATGCTTGAATATTCAAATCTCATTATTGGTTGTCCAACATGGAATGTAGGTGAGTTACAAGAAGATTGGGAAGAGGTGTTTTTAGAGTATCGTAAAATGGACTTTAGTAATATCACAGGAGCATTTTTTGGTGTTGGGGATCAAATATCATATAGTTTTAATTATCTAGATGCTGTTGGTTTGCTAGCAAAGCCTTTCATGGCAAATGGCGGTAAGCTAATAGGTAAATGGCCTACAGAAGGATATGAATTTGATGAATCTGAAGCACTTGAAGGAGATGAGTTTTTAGGTTTGGGAGTTGATAATGATAATGAAGAAGAATTAACAGAAGAGCGAATAGCTAATTGGGCTGTACTTATTAAAGATAAGTTTCAATAAGCATTAGAGTTTGTATAAATTAGAGGAAATAAAAAGAAATAAATATTTATGCACTTAAAGAATTGAAGTAATTAGTCAATCTTGATTTTTGTCTGGCAGCATTATTTTTATGAATTAAATTTTTACTTGCCATCTTATCGATAAAAGAAATTGCGCTAGCATAAGGCTCTGTTGCTTTTTTAGCGTCGTCCTGAGACATGACATTTTTAATCAATGTTCTCATCTTAGATTTGTTCTGAGCATTAATTGCTCTACGTTTCAAATCTTGTCGATCTCTTTTAATTTGTTGTTTATGTCTATCCATAAATTGCGATTGCAACTTATCTCATTACAAATGCGATGTCAATAAATTTCTAGTTTTGATTATTGTTTTAAAATTATAGCAATTAAATTAGAATATGAGTTCAAAAAATCTAAACAAGGTTCTAGAAAATGCCAAAGCGAATAATTTTATAGCAATTTCTGAATTGATGACAGGTATTGAAACAGGATTCTTGTCAAGAAAAGAAGTCTCAAGTCATATTTTTAAACATTCTTTCAATTCAATTAAGATTGGTATTACTGGGCCACCCGGAGCTGGAAAGAGCTCATTGATGAATCAGCTCATTCCTAAAATTAGAGAAAAAAACTTATCTGTAGGTATCATTGCGATTGATCCTTCTAGTCCAATTACGGGAGGGTCTTTTTTAGGAGATAGAGTACGTATCAATAATGCCATAGATGATAATGAAGTATTTGTAAGAAGTATGGGTTCTAGAGCTGAGCTTGGAGGTGTTACAGATTTAGCAGAAGATTTTAGCGATATTCTCGCGTTTAGCGGTAAAGATATAATATTTATTGAAACAGTAGGTGTGGGACAATCAGAATATAGTGTATCTGAAATTACGGATTTAACTACATTAGTATTTGTTCCTGAATCTGGGGATGAAATTCAATTATTAAAAGCTGGAATACTTGAGTTAGCAGACATATTTGTAGTAAATAAATCAGATAGAAAGGATGCTAATCTTTTAGTTCGATCAATTAATAATATTATTTCTGCAACTAAGAAAAATATTAAAAAAATACCTATTTTTAGAACTAGCTGTAAATCCGGTGATGGAATTGAAGATTTTGCAACAGCACTTATTGACTATCACAGCTCTATGAAAGAAAATGATCAAATCAAGAGTCGTCAATTATCACGTTTTTCTCGAAGAATGAAAAATATTATAGAAAAAGATATCATAAAAGAATTTTGGTCTAAAGATCGATTAGAGTTTGTTGAAAAATTAAGTAAGGAAGATATTAAGATGAAATCTCCTTATGAAATTGTTGATAAAGTAAAGAAATTAAAATGAGTAAAAATGACATGTCAATAGTAGGCCATCTTGAAGAGCTTAGATGGAGGATATTAAAATCCCTTGGTTCAATATTTTTGATGTCTATTATTACATTCAACTTCGCGAACTACCTAGTTGACTTATTGATTGAGCCGGCTAATCAAATTAGCGGAGAAATGAACTTACAAGTTTTGACTATCCAAGGAATGTTTTTGCTAAAATGGAATTTAGCAATTATTGGAGGTATTATATTTTCAATACCTGTTATTACAATTCAAATTTGGAAATTTTTATCTCCTGGACTGTATGATAAAGAAAGAAAAATACTATTACCCTTAATTTTAACTGCATTTGCATGCTTTATGCTGGGTGGAATGTTTGCATATAAAGTAATATTGCCATTTTCCTTAGATTTTTTTGCATCTATGATTACAGGAGGAATTGAAAATAATTTTTCTATTAATTATTATTTCAATTTTGTTTTGGCATTAATTATTGGCTCAGGAATTATATTTGAACTACCAGTTGCTTCCTTTCTATTCTCATCTATAGGTTTAATAAATCCTATATTTTTAAGACAATATAGAAGAGAAGCAATAATGGGTACGGTGGTGTTATCAGCAATAATTACGCCTCCAGATCCAATAAGTTTAATTATTATGTCAATACCAATGATTATCCTATATGAAATCAGTATTTTTGTTTCATGGTTTGCAAATAAACTGTTTAATCAAGATTCATAATGAAAAAGATTCTTATTATAAGAATGAGCTCCATAGGAGATATTGTTTTATCAACGTCATTCTTACAATCAGTTAAAACAAAATTTCCAGATTCACAAATTGATTTTCTGATTAAGTCAGAATTTGCTGATATTATGCGTCATCATCCTTTAATCGATGATTTGATTGCTTTTAAGAAAAAAACAGGTTTTAAGGGTCTAATAGAGCTCGGAAAGACACTTAGGCGCAATGATTATGATATGGTTTATGACATACATAGCGTATTTAGAACAAGAGTACTATCTTTTTTTCTAAGAAAGAGATTTTTTAAGCAAATTAAAAAACCGCGATTAAGAAGATTCCTTCTTTTTTATGGTTATCAGAATTTTTTCGAAAAGAGTTTTAGTCATATTAAGATGTATCATTCATTATTAGAAAAAACAGATTCATTTCCAGAAACAGAACTGCATTTATCAAATAAGGAAATCCAAGAAACAAAATTTTTTTTGCTAAATAACAATATTAGTAAAAATTATATTACGATAGTACCTGGAGCTGCGTGGAGTCAAAAGCAATGGTCAATTGAAAATTATAATAATTTAATGACAAGATTAATAGACTCATTTGATGCAACAATTCTAATCTTAGGTGCAACAAATGATATTATATGTGATCAAATTATCGAGCATAATAGGATTATAAATCTTAAAGATAAAACTAGCCTAAGAATGGCAATGGGAATCTTAAAGTCTTCACAGCACACAATTGGTAGCGATACTGGATTGCTTCATATTTCTGAGGCGTTAGGTACTCCAGTGACCATGATTCTTGGTCCTACATCTTTTGAAACTGGAGCAAGAATTGTATTGCCCGAATCTAAGATTATTGAAAACAAAAGTTTATGGTGTAGACCTTGTTCTCAAAATGGAAGTAGGCCATGTTATCGAAAAGAACAATATTGTATGTCAGAAATTGATAGTAATAAAGTTTTTGAACATGTTAACAAATCAATTGCCTTATGAATTCATTCTGGTTAATTATTTATAACATTTTTCTTTATCCTGTATTTTTCATAACTACTTTATTATTACTACCTTTTAATTCAAAAATTAGATCAGGTTTTCTTGGTAGATTTTACTCTTTAAACAAATTGAGAAAGTTCAAAGAGACAAATTCCTTTTCTGATATATACTGGTTTCATGTCTCATCTTTTGGAGAGTTTCAACAGATAGAATCAATTATTTCAAATATAAAAAGCAGTAATGATAATGCTGGAATTGTTGTATCATTTTTTTCACCATCTGGTTATACTAATGTTGATAATAATAATATTGACTGTAAGATATATATCCCATTTGACTTTCTGTGGTCAGCTTTCAGAGCTTTTAAAATAATTAAGCCTAAGAAATTGATACTTGCTTCATATGATATTTGGCCAAACGTTCTTGTTATTGCACGTTTTTTAAACATTAAAACGATTTTAATTTCGGCAAGAATTCATACCAACAGTTTCAAGTTGACTCGAATTGGAAAAAACATTTATAAGTGTATTTACAATCTTGTTGACCAGATATTTACTGTTAATAAAACTGATTTAGGTAATATGAAATTAATTGTTCCAAATAAGACAATTGAGGCATTGGGAAATCCTCGTTTTGACATAGCCTTAGATAAAGAATCAAGTATAGGTATCAAATTTGATATGGAATATAAGTTGAAGAATAAAATATTCCTTTTTGCTAGCTTATGGTCCGAAGATGATTCAGTGCTCTTTCCAACAATTTTTGATCTATTACAATACGATGATGGAGCAAAAATTATTCTTATTCCTCACGAATTATCTGATAAATCAATTAACTATTATCAAAAACAAGCAAGCAGGAAAAACTTATCTTCTATTGTAATAGAAGATTATGTCGATCTATCTGCATTAAAAGAAAGGGTAGTCATTGTAAACACTGTGGGAATTTTATATAAATTATATTGGCAAGCATATATATCATATATTGGTGGAGGATTTTCAAAAAATGGTATACACAATATTATGGAGCCAGCGGTTGCTTCTAACCCAGTTATATTTGGACCAAATTACTCAAACGGTAATTTTTTTGAAGCAGAAGAGTTGTTGAAAGCTTCTTCAGCTTTTACGGTTAAATCAACTAAACAATTAATGGAGTCTTTTGCTAGGCTTAACCATATAAATATATATAATTCTGCAAGCAAGTCTTCTAGGATAGTAATAAAAAATAACTTAGGATCAACAGATAAGCTTTTATCAAGGATAGTTAAATGAGCAAGCTATTTAAATACGATGATATATTTCTTGTCCCAAATTTAATTACTTATTTAAGATTTTTATTAATTGCTCCAATGATTATCACTTTTAATCTTGATATGAAAATGTATTTTTATATCATCCTTTTTGTTTCTCTTCTATCTGATTTCTTAGATGGTGTTGCAGCAAGAAGATTAAATCAACACTCAGAACTAGGAAAAGCCTTAGATCCTATTGCAGATGGAATAACTTTATTTGCATTCATAATTCTATTAAATAGAAGAGGAGATATCGCTGATTGGTTTTGCATTTTTTACTTTGCTAGGCAAATGACTATACTAATATTATCTCTAGTTTATTTACCAAAAATAGAAAAAATATATGGTTCAAATATAGTAGGAAAAACAGGTGTATGTTTTCTTGGCGCTGTTTTATCAGTCTATGCTTTAGATCTAACAAATTTCTTTTATTTAACTGAATATTTAATTTTTATTTCAGCAGTTTTACTTTTTGTTAGCTTGCTAGATTATATTCGTTTTTTCTTTACTCTAGGCTCTAAAAAATAAAACCTATTGTCATACTTTATAAATTGTTATTTTCCTTAACAAATATTATATTTACTAGACAATATGGCAGACTTTAAATTAGTTTCAAATTTCCAACCATCTGGTGATCAGCCAGAGGCAATCAATGAGCTTGTAGATGGTATTAAAAATAAATTAAACCATCAAACACTCTTAGGTGTTACAGGTTCTGGTAAAACCTATACTGTAGGAAAAGTTATTGAAGAAATTCAAAAACCTACATTGATTATTTCTCATAATAAGACCTTAGCGGCACAATTATATGGAGAGTTCAAAAGTCTATTTCCAAATAATGCGGTTGAATATTTTATTAGCTATTATGATTACTATCAACCTGAGTCTTACATGCCTATTACTGATACATTTATAGAGAAAGATTTTTCAATGAATGACGAAATTGATCGCTTGAGATTGAAAGCAACTAGTTCATTATTGCAGAGAAAAGATGTTATTGTAGTTAGTTCAGTATCATGCATATATGGTTTAGGATCTCCAAAGGAGTGGAAAAATCAAGTGGTTCATCTTAAAAAAAATGATTCAGTAAGTAGAAGAAGTCTTACTGAAGCTTTGATTGATATTTATTACAAGAGAAATGATCAAGTTCTTGAGAGATGTAACTTTAGAATTATGGGAGATATTTTTGAAATATTTCCAGCATACGAAGAAACAGCTATTCGAGTTGATATTTTCTCAGACACTATTCAATCTATAGTTACTTTTGATCCATTAACAGGCGAGGAGATAGCAGAAGTAGAAGAGTCACATCTCTTTCCTGCAAGACATTTTGTATCAGACAAGTCAAAAAATAAAAGTGTAATTAAAGAAATAAAAAAAGATTTAAAGGATAGAATAAAATTTTTCAATAAAAACGAGAAATTTTTAGAAGAGCAAAGAATTACTCAACGTACAAATTTTGATATAGAAATGATTGATGAAATAGGATATTGCTCTGGTATTGAAAATTATTCTAGATATTTTGATGGAAGAAAAGAAGGTGAAAGACCTTCGACATTAATAGATTTCTTTCCAAAAGATTTTTTAACTGTTATTGATGAGTCTCATGTCACACTTCCGCAAATAAAGGGTATGTACAATGGTGATAGAAAAAGGAAAGAAAATTTGATTGAGCATGGATTTAGACTTCCGGCAGCATTTGATAATAGACCATTGAGATCTGAAGAATTTGAATCAATTCAAAATCAAATAATCTATGCTTCTGCAACCCCCGCAGATAAAGAGCTTGAACTATCATCCGGCGCTATAACAGAGTTAATCAATCGTCCTACAGGCTTAGTTGACCCTGAGATTATTGTCAAACCTTCTGCTGGTCAGATAGATGATCTAATAAGCGAAATAAAGACTCGTGTAGTTAAAAAAGAAAGATGCTTAGTGACTACTTTAACAAAAAAAATGTCTGAAGATTTATCTGAATATCTAAGTACTGTAGGTATAAAAGTTAGATATTTGCATTCAGAGGTTAAAACAATTGAAAGAGTAAAAATACTTAGAGATTTACGTTTAGGAGATTTTGATGTGTTGGTTGGAATAAATCTATTGAGAGAAGGTCTTGATCTTCCAGAAGTTTCATTGGTAGCAATACTTGATGCAGATAAAGAGGGATTCCTAAGATCAAAAAGCTCTCTTGTTCAAACTTCAGGTAGGGCAGCAAGACACATAGATGGGAAGGTTATCTTATATGGAGATAGAGTTACAGATTCAATGCAGTATTTGCTCGACGAAACGGAGAGAAGGAGAGATATACAACTTGCCTTCAATAAGAAAAATAATATTGTTCCAAAATCTATTAAAAAATCAGTTGATGAGATAATGGATTCTACAAGTGTAGCAGAATCATTTAGAGATAATGAGATTGAAGTTAAGAGAGATATAAAAACTGATCGATTCTTGAATGAAGATAAAAAAATTGTTTTAGAAATGATCAGACAAGAGATGTTAGAAGCAGCTGACAACTTAGAGTTTGAAAAAGCAGCAAGCTTAAGAGATGAAATTAAAAAACTAGATAAAGAAATTAGAATAAGTAGCTAAGAGGTTAATTATGAATATTGAATTAATTAAACAAAAGTCAGGTATTATTGGTGAAAGCGATGAAATTAATCACGTTTTAGATATGGTTAGTCAAGTTGCAGATGTAGATATATCTGTTTTAATTAATGGAGAATCTGGTACAGGAAAAGAGCTTATAAGTAAGGCGATACATTTAGGCAGTAAGAGAGCATCTAAAGAGTTAGTGATTGTTAATTGTGGAGCTATTCCAGAAGGGATTATTGAAAGCGAATTATTTGGCCATAAAAAAGGTGCTTATACAGATGCTAGCGAAACTAGAAAGGGTTATTTTGAGACTGCAGATAAGGGAACAATATTTCTTGATGAAATTGGAGATATGCCTTTAGAAACTCAGGTCAAAGTTTTGAGAGTGCTCGAAGCAGGAGAGTATATGAGAGTAGGTGATTCTTCGGCAAAAAGAACAGATACTAGAGTTATAGCTGCTACAAATAAAGATTTAGCAAGGCTGGTAAAAGAGGGAAAGTTTCGACAAGATCTTTATTATAGACTTAAAACAGTTACAATAAATTTACCTCCGTTACGACAAAGAAAGAGTGATATCCGATTACTAGTAGATAGGTTTGCGCTACAGTTCAGTCGAACAAATAATATTAAGTACAAAGGGTTTACTCCAGAAGCAATAAAGGTTATGCAAAAATGTGAATGGCCAGGCAATGTCAGAGAGTTAAGAAATTTTGTAGAAAGTGTATTGATTCTTCAAAAAGGTGAGAGGATTACAGGCGAAATTATCGAAAGGCAGTTAGAGAATGAAAATATAGTAGACTTCTCTGATAATCCAGCTTTACCGGTATTAGTAAATCGAGATCCAGATCAAGCAGAAAGAGAATTAATCTTAAGGCAATTATTATTCCTAAGGCAGGATATAGAAGATATGAAATTATTGATAAAACAATCCGGTTTTTCCAACTTAGATTCTTCTAGAAATATAAATGCAGATTTTGAAAATCGTATTCAAGACAATGAAATTAATAGCCCTGATAATGACAATTTAATAAAGGGCGAAGCTATTGGGGCTTTTAATACTCGGGACTTAGAAAAAGAAATGATTATTCGTACATTAGAGCATTATAATAATAACAGAAGAGCTGCCGCAAAATCATTAGATATGAGCGAAAGAACTCTTTACAGAAAAATAAACGACTATGGAATTGAAAAAAAGATTAACAAAGATAATTAGCCTCAACTTAATTTTTCTATTATTTGGATGCGCTTATTATTCAATGGCAGGATCAATTCCTGCTAATATTAAGAATGTATCCATTCCATTATTCAATAATGAGACAGTAGAGTTCGAATTATCAGAAAAATTAACATCAGGTATCATTCAAGAGATAAGCAGTCAGAATATTATCAAAATAACAAATGATATCGATAGCGATAGCATTATTAATGGAGTAATTAGCTCTGTATCAGATGGACCATATGCTTTCAACAATAATGAACAAGTAAGTGAGTATAGATTTTCACTCTCTGTAAAGGTTTCCTGGATAGATAACAGTAATGACAGAGCCTTATTTGATAAAACATTTTCTGCGTTTGGAACTTATAGTATCGATAATGATCCTTCATCTGATGGATTAGACAATGACAATGATGGGATTATTGATGGAGATGACAGTGATGAATTTGGAGATTCAAGGGAATTGGCGATTAATGTTGCAATTAATAAAATTGCAGTTGATATTGTGAACACAGTTCTTTCAACATGGTAAAGTTATGAGCAAAATAAGCATTAAAAATTTAAAAAATTCAATCGGAAAAGAAGTCCAAATTAATGGATGGGTTTATAATATTAGATCAATTGGAAAAATTTGGTTTGTAATTATTAGAGACGGCACAGGTTATGTTCAGTGCGTAGTAACAAAAAATGATGTTTCAGATAAAGTTTTTGAACTAGAAAATTTATTAACTCAAGAGTCTTCATTAAAAATTAAAGGTACTGTTCAAGCAGACACTAGGTCTGATAGTGGTGTTGAAATTCTCGTTTCTGATATAGATATAGTTCATATAGCAGATGAATACCCCATATCTCTTAAAGAACATGGAGTTAGTTTTTTAATGGATAATAGACATTTATGGTTAAGATCTAAAAAGCAATTCGCAATAATGAAAATTAGACAACAATTAATAAGATCGATAAGAAACTTTTTTGATGATAGAGATTTTGTATTGCTTGACTCTCCTATATTTACTGCAAATGCAGTTGAAGGAACTACAACACTTTTCGAAACAGACTACTTTAATCGCTCTGCATACTTGTCTCAAAGTGGACAGTTATATCAAGAAGCAGGAGCAATAGCTTTTGGCAAAACATATTGTTTTGGACCAGTTTTTAGAGCAGAAAAATCAAAGACTAGAAAACATTTAACTGAATTTTGGATGGTAGAGCCTGAAATGGCATACTGCGATATAAATCAAAATATGGACATTATTGAAGAGTTTATGTCTAATGTCATTAAGGATGCTTTAGATAATTGCGCCGATGAATTAAAAATTTTAGAAAGAGATATTTCAAAGCTTGAAAATATTTCAGCTCCATTTCCTCGCATATCTTATGATGAGGCTGTCGATATTTTGACTAAAAAAGGACATGAATTTGAATATGGTAGTGATTTTGGAGCACCAGATGAAGAGGTGTTAGCTTCGCAATTTGATAAGCCAGTAATGGTTCATTCATGGCCTCATGAAACAAAAGCATTTTATATGAAAAGAGATAAATCTGATAAGTTCGCACTTGGAGTTGATGTTATAGCTCCAGAAGGCTACGGAGAGATTGTTGGTGGCGCTCAAAGAGAAGATGACCATGACGTTCTTGTAAAGCGCATTGAAGAGCACGATCTTCCAATAGATGCTTTTAAATGGTATCTTGATTTAAGGAAATACGGTTCAGTTCCTCATTCAGGTTTTGGTCTGGGATTAGAGCGATTGGTAGCTTGGGTTTGCGGAATTGATCACATTAGACAAACTATCCCTTTTCCTAGAACCATGGGGAGACTAGAGCCATAATGAAATTTAAAGGAAGAATTGCTGTTTTTGGTGGAAGGGTCATCACCGATTCAATTTATAAAGATACAGTTGAGATTGGTAAAAGGATGGCAGATGAGAATTGGTTAGTATTTTGTGGTGGAGGTGAAGGAGTAATGGAAGCTATTGCCAAAGGAGTTTCAATTAGAAATGGTGTTTGTATTGGAATTCTTAAAGATAAAGACTTTAAATCTGGTAATGATTTTTTATCTATTCCAATTTCAACAGGCCTAGACATCACAAGAAATGCTTTAATCAGTTATAATTGCGATGTTGGAGTAGCAATTTCTGGAGCTTATGGAACCTTAAGTGAAATAGCATTTACTCTAGCGCAAGATAAGCCTTTAATTGCATATAATAGTTGGGATATACCAAAATCTATTAATACGAATTCTGTTGATTCATTAATAACGGAAGTAAAAAATTGTCTAAATCAATAAAAATTGGCATCTGCCAGATCAATCCTAAATTAGGAAATTTTGATTATAATTATCAAAAATTACTAGAAAATTATAATAAAGCTATTGATAAAGGTGCAAATTTAGTGGTTTTTCCAGAGATGGTTACTACGGGATATCCTCCTCAAGATTTGCTTTTCTCAAAATCTTTTATTAAAAAGAATTTAGAAGTATTAGATAATTTTTCTAAAAAAGTTTCTTCCCCATGTATTGTAGGTTTTATTGACGAAAAGAATGGAAATTTATTTAATTCAGCTGCAGTATGTGAGAATGGAAAAGTAGTTAAAGTTTACCATAAAATTCTTCTGCCTAATTATGATGTTTTTGATGAAAATCGTTATTTTGAAAATGGATCTAAAATTGGTGATTTTAAAATTAATGTTAATGGAGAAAATTTTGATTGTATAGTCCAAATATGTGAAGATTTATGGGAGGACAATTACGATAGAAAACTTTCTGAGGAAATTGTATCAATGAGTCCAGATCTGATTATAAATATTTCAGCTTCTCCATATCATAAGAATCGTAAGAATATTCGAAAAGATTTAATAATGAATAAATTTAGTGATTCTAAATGCTCTTTTGTTTACTGTAATCTCGTTGGAGGGCAAGATGAACTTATTTTTGATGGAAATTCTATGGCATTTAATTCAGATATGAATATGATAGCCGAAGGTAAAAATTTTGAAGAAGATTTAATGATTGTTGATATGGCTTCTAAGCCAATTGATAATAAAGATTTAGATATTAATAACGATATTTATAATGCACTAACTCTTGGAATTAAAGACTATTTCTATAAAACAGGTCATAAAAAAGCAGTAATAGGCTTGAGTGGTGGAATAGATTCTGCATTAGTTGCATGTCTCGCAGTTGATGCTCTTGGACCAGATAATGTGTATCTAGTTTCTATGCCTTCAAGATTTTCAAGTGAACACAGCAAGACTGACGCCAAAACTTTAGCATATAATTTAAATGCACACTTCGACACTATCGACATAGATAGCCTATTTGAAAAGTATTTAGAAGTACTTAATCCTAAATTTAAAGGATTAGAAAGTAATGTTGCAGAAGAGAATATTCAGTCAAGGATTAGAGGTAATATATTGATGGCACTTTCTAACAAGTTCGGCTGTTTAGTTATTTCGACAGGAAATAAAACTGAACTTGCGCTGGGTTATTGTACGCTTTATGGGGATATGAGTGGCGGTTTATCAGCTATTGGCGATTTGTCAAAAACAGAAGTTTATAATCTTGCGAATTGGAAAAATAAAACAAGCAATAATATTATTCCTGAAAGTTCTATTACAAAGCCTCCATCTGCAGAGTTAGCTGCAAATCAAGTAGATCCTTTTGATTATGATTTAGTTAGCCCCATAGTTGATAAAATAGTACTAGGAGAGGATGCATCAAAAGAGATAAGCCATAATGTTGGCCTAGATGATATTGCATTAAGAATTAATCGCAATGAACATAAAAGAAGACAAGCTGCACCTGTATTGCGCATAAGTAAAAAAGCTTTTGGAATGGGTAGAAGAATACCGATTGTGAATCATTTTGATGAGTGATATTAGTTCAATAAGAAATTTCTGTATCATTGCTCATATTGATCATGGTAAATCAACCTTAGCTGATAGATTGCTAGAAGATACTGGTACGATTTCTAAAAAGAATATGCAAGACCAGGTACTTGATAATATGGAGTTAGAGCGTGAAAGAGGGATCACTATTAAAAGCCATTCAATCCGCATTAATTATAAAGATCATATATTAAATCTTATTGATACTCCAGGACATGTTGATTTTACATATGAAGTTTCTAGAACATTATCTGCTAGTGAAGGAGCATTACTTATTGTAGATGCTGCACAAGGAATAGAGGCACAAACTGTAACTAATTATTTATTAGCTCTTGATAATGATTTAACAATTATCCCAGTCATTAATAAAGTTGACTTACCAAATGCAGATATTGAAAATGTAACAAACCAAATTATTGAACTCACGAGTTGTGAAGAAGAAGATATATTATTAGCTAGTGCAAAAACTGGAGAAGGAATACAAAAAATAATTGATACAGTTATTGAAAAAATTCCACCTCCAGAACCTCCAAAAAATGACGCTTTTAAAGCGTTAATTTTTGATTCAAAATATGATAGATATCGTGGAGTAGTTGCCTATATCCGTGTTTATGAAGGATCTATTAGTCGAGGAAGTAAAATCAAATTTTTCTCTCATGATACTTATTATGATGTTGATGAAGTAGGGCATTTTGTAATCGATAGAAAGAAATCTGATTCTTTAAAAGCTGGAGAGGTTGGCTATATTATTGCAAATGTTAGAGACATAGAGCATGTTTTACCTGGCGATACTGTAACTAATGTAAATAAACCTTGTAAGAATGCGCTTCCTGGATTTCAAAAGATTAAACCGATGGTTTTCTCTGGATTATTTCCAGCAGATGCTGCAGAATATGATGATTTACGAACTGCTCTTGAAAAACTCAAACTGAACGATGCCTCTCTTTCATTCGAGCCAGAAGTGAGTGATGCATTAGGTTTTGGATATCGATGTGGTTTCTTAGGATTATTACATATGGAGATAATTCAAGAAAGGTTAGAAAGAGAATTTAATCTTTCAATTGTTACTACTAGCCCAAATGTTAAGTATTTAGCAAATCTTAGAGATGGTAGTCAAATAGAAGTACAAAGACCTGCTCTTTTACCAGAACCAAAGATTTTAGAAAGTATAATGGAGCCAATTGTTACAGCAGAAATTCTAACTCCCGTAGATTATATAGGAAATATTATGAAAATCTGTCAAGAGAAGAGGGGAAAGTATAAATCTACCTCTTATCTTTCTAGTTCAAAAGTTCAATTAATATATGATCTACCATTAGGTGAAATATTATTTGATTTTTATGATAGTATTAAGTCCGGATCAAAAGGTTATGCATCATTTGATTATACTTTTAAAGAATATAAAGAGAGTAAGTTAGATAAGTTGGATATTCTAATAAATAAAGAGCCAGTAGACGCTCTATCAATGATTTGCTCAAAAAAAGATTCTTATCATAGAGGGTTAGCTCTCTGTCAAAAGCTTAAAGAATTAATTCCTAGACACCAGATTCAAATTCCAATTCAAGCATCTATTGGTACAAGAGTAATTGCACGTACTAATATTGCTCCATTTAGGAAGAATGTAACCGAAAAACTCTATGGCGGAGATGTTACGCGAAAAAACAAGCTGTTACAAAAGCAGAAAAAAGGAAAAAAGAGAATGAGAATGATCGGTAGAGTTGAAGTTCCACAAGAGGCCTTATTAGCTGTTTTAAAGATTTAATATGATCAAAGATTACTTTCAGAAATCTGAATCTCCTTTCTATAGTTTTATTATCACCTTACCTATGTTTTTACTTTATGAATTAGGACTATTCTTGATGAGAGGTACCGAATTTAGTTATATTAAAAATGGAGCAGATGTTTTAATAGAAGAAGTGATTTCAACGTTAGGGTTTGATATTTTTTATATATCTTCCAGCTTATTCTTATTAGTCTTTTTTATTGTAGCCTATTATCAAAAGAAAAATTATCAATCTTTTACTATCCATAAATCATATTTAGCTATAATGTTGTTTGAATCTTTTATTTATGCTTCTTTGCTATTGATTTTTCTTGGAAATATGGGACTTTATTTAATGGATATTTCTGTAGAAAATATACAGTTTAATCTAATTTTATCGCTAGGAGCTGGAATTTATGAGGAGTTGATTTTTAGAGTATTTTTCCTCTTTATTTTTTATCGATTAATACAATTTATATTTAAATCAATGAGTCATTTTTCTACACAGTTTTTTGCTTTATTTATTTCTTCTATTTTATTTTCTTTATTTCATTTTATGGGACCAGAATCGTTTAGTCAGGACGCATTTACTATTCGATTCATTGCTGGAATTTTACTTGGATTATTGTATATCAATAGAGGTTTTGGTATTACAGCTATTACTCATTCATTTTATGATATATTTGTTATTTTTCAGTTAACTTAGCATATGAAAAAAATAATCTTTCTCTTGTTGTGCTCAGGATCAATTTTTGGGCAGTCTATTATCGATACACTTTCTGTAACTGTTTACCCCGAGTTTTCATACCCTGGAGTAGCAATAGAATATAAATTTGATACAGATTCATTGTCACAGTATGATTTTCAAATACCAAGCGGAATTGATTCAGTCTTATATACGATATCTAACAACGAATCTGAGTTTGAAAAAATTATTGAAATAGACAATAATATTTTGACTACCATAAAGCAATCTGGCAATCATACTATTTATTTATTTTTAGATAAATTTATTAATGCTCCAGGGCCTAGAGATTTTTTATATTTATTTGAATCTGCCGCAGACGTAGACGCTCTAATACTAAGCTTTCAAGTACCTTTTGCTGCAAAAGATTTTCTTGCAGATGCAGGAGATATAAAGTTAGAAAAAATTCGTGATCAAAATGGGCTAACTTTCATGCAGGGCATAGGAACTGATTATTCAAAATTTGGTAAAAAAGCATTATTTTTTAGCTATTACAACCCACATGGCTTTACATCTATTCAGTATGCGGCCAATATAAGCACTGAAAATACCCCTTTAGAGCCACCAATTACTGCAAGTGAACGATTTGTTAGGTATCCCTTTTTAACGTGGGAGCCAATGGTTATTTTTCTATTATTAACTTTAGTATTAGTATTTTTATATGAATCATCGAATAAAAAAGAAAAACGTAATTAAGTACCTATTACTTTCTTTTTTTTGCATAGCATTTTTAAGCTGTGATATAAAAAAGGATGCAATAGGGGCAAACGACGATTTAGTTGTACTTGCTGCAAAAGAAGATAGAGATGATGTGAGAAGCCTACTATCTATTGTATTTAATGACACTCTTTTAACGCCTGCTCCAGAACCATTTTATAATGTGAAATTTGCTGACCCTAGTAGCTTCGATGCTTTAAAAACTCAGACAAATCTTATTATTGCTTCCATTGGAGACTATGAACTAAATCCTGCTACAAAGCTTGCAAGAGATTTATTGGGTAAAAAGGCATTTGATAATACGTTAGAAAATAATCCAGTAGTTTTATCAAGAGACCAGTTTGCTAAGAATCAACTGTTTATGATATTAAGCGGTTATAAAGAAAGTGATATTAGAGAATACTTGCAAAGAAATGGTAGCTCAATAAAAAATGAATTTGATGAAAATTTTGACCAAAAACAGTCTCAATATTTTTTAGAATCTAAACGACAAGAGGACATAGAAACCCAATTATTATCAGACTATGGCTGGAGCATTAATTTACCTTGGGGCTGGGAAATGATAAGAAATAATCCTGATTCAAATTTTGTATGGATTGGACAAGAAATGCCATTTAGATGGATGGCCGTACATTGGAAAGATGGAAATCATTTTTCGGAAGAAGATGCGATTGATTTAGGAGATAACTTTCCACAAACATATTTTAAATCTCAGCAATATAATAAAGAATTTTTATCAATTGATTGGGTCGATTATCGAGGCGATGCAGCTTATAGATTATCTGGACTATGGGAATCTATTGACCAAGCAAAAGGTGGCCCATTTGTAGGTTATTTATTTTATGATTACGCATCAGATAGAACATTCTATGTGACTTATATGGTGTTCAATCCAGGCGGAAGAAAAGCATTTTATATGAAGCAAATGGAATTATTTATTAAAACTTTAAATACAGAATGATAAAAAAATTAGTCATACTTCCGACCTATAATGAATCTAAGAATATCATTAATATTATTGATATGCTTTCTAAGTTAGATATTGATCTTGATATTTTAGTTATTGATGATAATTCTCCAGATAATACAGCTCAAATTGTAAAAAAATATAATAATGATAAAGTTTTTATAGAAGAACGAGCAGAAAAAAATGGTCTAGGTACTGCCTATGTGCATGGCTTCAATTGGGCGTTAAAAAATAATTATGATAAAATTATTCAGATGGATGCCGATTTATCTCATGACCCAAAAGAAGTTCCTGATATGTTTGATTTGTTAGATAGTTATGATCTTGTTATAGGTAGTAGATATAATAATGGATTAAGAGTAATAAATTGGCCAATTAGTAGGCTTTACATAAGTTATTTTGCCAACCTTTACGCAAGGTTAATAACGGGCGTACCAGTAAAAGACTTAACTGCTGGATTTAAAGGATGGAAATCTGAAACTCTACATTTAATTAATTTTAATGAATGTTCATCGCAAGGTTATTGCTTTCAAATTGAAACATCATTTCGAGCTCATCAAAAAGCTTGTAAGTTAGTTGAACATCCAATAGTATTTACAGATCGTACTGTTGGTGAATCTAAAATGAGTAAGAATGTTATGATTGAAGCAATTTTGAAGGTATGGTTATTCGGATTTTGGAGATTATTTAGGCTTAAAAAATAGATGAAAAAACATTACTTAACATTTGAAAAATCCTTAAAAGATTTAGATCTTGATATTGAGAATCTAATTTCTCTTGATTCGGAATCTGATAAATTAAACCAGCTCAAGATTGAAAGAGAAGAAAAGGAAAAAGAAATCTTTTCAGATTTAAGTGCATGGCAGACAGTACAGTTAGCTAGACACCCTAATAGACCTTATACATTAGACTACATTCATGGCTGGTGTGATGATTTTGTTGAACTTCATGGCGATAAAGCATTCGCAGATGATCATGCTGTAGTGGCAGGTATTGGTACAATTGGTACACATCGAGCAGTTATTATAGGACAGCAAAAAGGTAGAAATACAAAAGAAAATTTATATAGAAATTTTGGTATGATGAAACCTGAGGGCTATCGTAAAGCATTGCGAATTATGAAGATTGCAGAAAAGTTCCATCTACCAATAGTAACTTTAGTTGATACTCCGGGAGCAGATCCTGGAATTGCAGCAGAAGAGAGAGGTCAAGGCTTTGCTATTGCTAACAATTTGATGGAAATGGCATCTATTGATACACCAATTTTGACTATAGTGATTGGGGAGGGTGCTAGTGGCGGTGCTCTAGGTATTGGGCTATGTGATAAAATGTTAATGCTACAAAATACTTGGTTTTCAGTAATTAGCCCAGAAGGGTGCGCTTCAATTTTATGGAAGGACTCTTCAAAAGCTCCAGAAGCAGCAGAAGCTTTGAAATTAACACCTAAAGATTTAATGGAGCATGATATCTGTAATATGATTATTCATGAGCCAATAGGGGGTGCACACCGTCATTTTGATGAGACTATTTTAATCGTAAAAAAAGCTATTATTGAAGAGATTGATTCTTTTAAAAAAGATGCGAGTATTAGTTATTTAGATTCTAGAGTAGCTAGATATGATAAATTAGGTTCTTTTAGAGAGTTTTAATAAAAGTCAAAGCGATAATCTTCAATATCAGATTGATCGCGAAGTGCTTGCAACCAATTACCCCAAATCAAATTTTGACGCTGGATAATTAAACTAAATTTTAAAGATTCTTTCTTTTCTTCAAAATCTGATTGATTGATTTCACCAATTTCTAATACTTTAATAAATGTTTGACCTCTCAATGTTGGAAACGGGCCAAGAATATCATTTACGCTTGCATTAAGCAATGCACCAGACACATAGTTACTTTTTCCAATTGACTCAAAACTTCCTACTAAATTTCCGGTATCTTCAGCGATATATTCAAATTCAGGATTTTTATCAGAAATGTCAGCTAAATTCATAGTTCCATTCAATTCTTCTGATATACCTATAGCAATATTTTCAATATTATTTTCTTTAATTGTTGTTAAAAAATCTGCCTTTAATTCTTCTTTTACTTCATCAAAGTCCATTGTTTTTTTATCTGTTATAGATTCTAAATAGAAGATAAGAAAGAAGTTGTCATTACTTACTACATCAGAAATATCACCAAGGTCACTATTAAAAGCAAATCTTACTGCATCTCTTGCAACCCCAATATCTTGAATGAAGATAGATTCTTTTTGTACTCCGCTTGCATCATTAATAGTCATTCCTAAAGAGTCAGCCAATTGAGTAAAACCAATTTCTTTGGCATCTAATGAGAAAATACTAGCAGTATCACTTAAATTACTCTCAGTATCTTTACCAGGAGATACAGTTAAGAGGATATGCGAAGCATTAACTTGTTCAGTTCCATCGTCTAATATTTTTTTATCATTTATATTAATTATATGGTATCCAAAATTTGTTAATATAGGACCAATTAAGTCACCTTTTTTAGCTTCAAAAGCTGCCTTATCAAATTCAGAAATCATTATACCTTTATTGAACCATCCAAGCTCTCCGCCTTTTGGAGCACCTTCACCCATATTATTACTAGGATCTTCGGTGTACATATTTGCTATAGTACCAAAGCTTTCGCCTTGATTAATACGATACATAAGATTTTCAGCTTCAAGTCTTGTACGTAATGAATCATTTGAGCTAGAAACAATAGGCCACTTAACATATTTCATATAACGCATTTCTGATTGCTGATAGTCTTCAATATTTTTATCATAAAGTTCACTTAGTTCTTGGTCAGTAGGTCTACCTTCTGTCATGCTCTTGAAGAATTCATTTTCTAAGGATTTATCTGTAATGTGTAATATCTCAACTGTATAATCTATAAATCGAGATCTATAGCTGTCTATGACATCCTGTTTTGATGTAGAAGCGCTATTTACTACCATTTGTTGAAGCTTATAGTTTGGAAGGTATATTTCTTGCATAAACTGTTCAATTGGACGCCATTCATCACCCTGTGGATTAAGAATTGCATCTAAATATTTTTCTAAATCAAAATTGCCGGCAGTTTGAAAAGCAGGGCTTCCTTGTAAGAATGCGGGTGGATTGTTTTTAAGCTGGTAAAGAACTTCCTCGTCACTAACAATAATATTATTCTCTTCAATTTGCTCTTGAATAAGTAAGTCTTGAATCATTCTTTCCCAAACTACTGCACGAATATATTCTCTGTCTTCATCAGATATATCTTGTCCAGATTGGGATTGAACTCTGGTAATTTCATCACTTACTAAACGATTGAAATTTTCATACAAGATTGGTTTACCATTTAACGAACCAACATGGTTTCCGTTTTGTTGACCAAAGATATCGCCAATACTAGCTCCACCTACAAGGCCCCCAATAGCCATACTAATAATAAAAAGGACTAGAATAGTCCACATCACTACTTGCATTCGATTTCGCATATTTGTAATAATACCCATAAGCATGGAATTTATATAAGCATAGATGGGAAAGCAAAGTTATTTACATAAAGTATTTGCGTGATTTTGTTTAAAAAACTCATTATAATTCTTTTATGCGTTTCTTATTAACTATATTGCTACTAACACTTGGTTTGTCTCAAGATAAAACTATTGAATTAAGTAATGTTTTAGATGGTACATTTCGTACATCTGGAATAGGTAGTTATAATTGGGTTAATGGAGAAGATGCATATTATTTCTCAAAAAAAGATTCATTAGGAACGAATTTTTTCAAATATAATATAGCTTCGGATGATACCACTAAAACTTTTTCTATTGATAAAGAAAAAATTAATCAATTCAGTTATTCTTTTAGTGCAGACCAAACAAAATTATTATTGAAAACAAATACAATAAAGCAATGGAGACATTCTTCTTATGCAACTTATCATATATATGATATTCAAACTAAGAATCTTAATCCTGTATCAAGTGACGCAGATAGATTAAGGAATGTTAAATTTTCACCGAATAGTAAATATGTTGCTTATGTTCGTGAGGATAATAATTTATATCTTTATTCTCTAGAAACTAAAGAAGAGTCACAATTAACATTCGATGGTAGTGATACAATATTAAATGGACATTTTGGCTGGGTTTATGAGGAAGAATTTGGGAGTTATGATGCGTATCGATGGAGCCCTAATAGTCAGTATATTTCCTTCTTTCGAGAAGATCAATCTATGGTAAAAAAATATCCATTAGTTGATTATGAAACTAAATACCCAACAATAAAATATATTTATTACCCTAAATCTGGAGAAGATAACCCTGAAGTTTCTATTGGTCTTTTGGACATAGTTAATCAAACTTCTGATATAAGAACCTTACCTGAAGATGCTTATTATACTCCAGACATGGTATGGCAACAAGGCACCAATAATCTTTTTATTGGAACCTTAAATCGTAAGCAGAATAATTGGAAGCTTTACAGGCATGATCTTGATTTAAATCAAAATACGTTAATATTGAATGATACTAGTGATACATGGATAGATAATGACGCATTTCTTATACCCGAAAATCTAGGTAGCTGGTCTGCTAGGGGAGGGTTTAGTTTTGCAATTATGGAAGATGGTACAATAGTATGGACATCGGAAAGAGATGGCTTTAATCACATATATCGTAGCCGATCAGATGGTCGCTTTATCAATCAAGTAACACGAGGTAATTGGGAGGTAAATGGAATCAGTGCAATTGATGATCAAAATCAGATAATTTATTTTTCAGGCAAAAAAGAATCTGAAATGGAAAATCATGTTTACTCAGTTAGATTTAATGGTTCGAAGCTTAGAAAAATAACTAAAGAAGAAGGAACTCATTCAAGTAGTTTTTCTCCAACTACAAATTATTTTATTGACTCATTTTCAAGCTTAGATACTCCCCCTAAAGTAGTTGTGAGGAATAGTTCGGGAAGTATTAAAAAAGTTTTAGCTCAAACTGATAGAAAAATTTTTGACGACTTCGGATTTACTTATCCAAAGCTTATGAATATATTTTCTGATGACGGATCAAGATTAAACGCAATGATTACATTGCCGCATAATTTTGACCCAATGGAACAATACCCTGTTATTCTATATAACTATGGAGGTCCTGGATCTCAAATGGTAATTAATAGATGGGGTGCAGGAAATCATGCTTTACATCAATATTTTGCACAAAAAGGATTTATCATTTTCTCTTTTGATAATAGAGGAACAGGTGGTAGAGGAAAAGCCTTTAAAGATTTTGCTTATGGAGATTATGGAAAATATCTTGTCATAGATCATATTGCAGCAGCTGAACATTTAAAAACTCTAACTTATGTGGATGGAAATAATATTGGAGTATGGGGATGGAGTGGTGGCGGTTATTTGACCAATATGTGTATGACTTTAGCAAGCGATTACTTTAAAGCTGGTATATCTATTGCACCAAATGTAGACCCTATGTTATACGATACTATATGGACAGAGAGGTATATGGGACTAGTAGATGAAAATCCCGAAGGCTATAAAAATGCATCTGTTCTAACTCATGTTGACAAAGCAAATGGTTTTTTACTTCAAATTCATGGCAATGCAGATGATAATGTTCATCATCAACATAGCTTAAGGTTAGCAAAAGCTTATGCAGAAAAAGGGAAGCATATGGAGATGTTTATGTATCCAAATGCAAATCACGGAATGTCAAATAACAACTTTCTTTCTATGGATAATCAAGCTAATGGATGGATGAACAGAATACATCTTTATAATAAAATGGCTAGTTTTTTTATAGAACATTTAAATCAAGAAAATAAAAATTAGTTCTTAATCAAGATAAAGACTGATTTTTTTGATTATCTTTTTTTTCAGCTCGCAATGCAATCTTTTTAAACTGCTTCATAGAATCTTTATGCTCGTTTGTGATATCAATTAATTCATCCGCCCAACCTATATTATCATTTCCTACTAATTCATTTAATCTATCAATAGTATTTGTAAACATCTTTGGAAGAAAAGACGGTGTAGGAGATCCACCAGTCCCCTTAGCTTTTGTTTGATGTCTATATGGATCAGGTGCTCTTAGAATATACCCAACAACCATCTTATAATGATCTATACGATGCTGAATAATCCACCGAACAGAGCTAGCAAGACTCTTTTTTAAATTTAGATTAGATTCGATTGTATTAAAGTAGGATGAATTCTGAAGCTTTTCTCTAGTTTTTACAATCATTGCATGATGTGCTGGGGGTCTATAGCCTACTCTAAACGATTTAAGAAGCTTTGTAAGAGAGTCAATTTCGCAATCAACTGGCAAGTCTTCATCAGCTATAAATCCTTTGCTTAGAATATTTTCAATAATACATGCATCTATCTCACCATCACATACATATGCATTAGTATGTGCGCCTACTCCCGTTATTTCGTCTGCAATAGGGTGATATGAGCTATTAGCACCGGTTTGTCCATGGAGCTTTCCAATGTAAAGACCTTTTTTATCGTATGTCTTACTATGAGTCTCACCGCATCCTTCAAAGAATAAACCTTTGTCATTGTAAATACTTCCTTGGTTTCCATAGAGCCCTTGAATGAAAATACGTACTTCTTTGTTATAGAGAAGAGGCTCACTCACATTCCACATGCAATTAAAGAGTTGATTGGATTGCTTTAGAGCCAATTCTATTTTTTCAAGATTTTCAGAAATATTATTTCCATTTATAGCATCAAGCGAATTTTGAATCATCATTTTTGATGTTCGCTCCATTGCTAAATGTGTCATTCTAAAGCCTTGTTCATTTCCATCAAAATCATGAAATGAGACTACAGGTTTAATTGATCTTATATAGTCGATAGTATCTTTTGTATTATTAAAGTTATCTAAAGTATCATCTGGTAATATTCCTGATCGTAAAACATAGTCTGCAGCATATTCAAATTCAGCTTGCTGACCTGTAATTTTTGATGAAAGTAGTAGTAGTCCAGATAATGGCCAAGGTATGAATGAGCATGCTTTTTTATCTCCATTAAAAATTGGTTCAATTTTAATGCCGTTTGCTAACCAAGAAGTCCAACACCTTACATCTGCAATAAGTTGCGCAGATTCTCTAGTAGGTTGTTCGATATGATTTTTAACATGTAATATAAAATAATCCATTAGACTATCGTCGAGAAGTAAAACTTCGTTAAATAACTGTTTTTTTCCAATAAAACCAGTTTTTCCATGGTTGTTCACAGCCATCTCGCTAGCAAGATCACTAATACTGGAAAAAGGGTGTGGTAGAGGTTTTAGCGTACTGTAAGGCAATGTTGAATTAGGCTGCCAAATTAATTCTGAAGTTTTTTGTATTACTGATGAATCAAACTTGAGATTAAAGCATGTTTCATTAAAGCTTATCCCTTTCCCTAGGTAGGGAAAATTATGATCTAAATTTATAATAATGTTTTGCTTCATTTTATTTATAATATATTATTAAGATAGTCTATTACAGATTGATCATTCCATATTGCAGATCCAACATCTTTTACTACCACTTCACCTGAAGAGTCTACTATAAATGTAGTTGGAATACCTCGAGTACTAAATAGTTCATCATCGCTAATTATTTTATATAATGGTAGTTGTGATAATGTTTCATCTTTAGGTAAATAGTCAATAATTGTATTTCTATTTTCTTTAGAAAGATATAAAAATACAATATCTTGATTATCTTTATACTGATTGTATAGTTCAACCATGGATGGCATTTCTGCTAAGCAAGGGTTGCACCAAGTTGCCCAATAGTTTATAAATAATGTTTTACCCTTGAAATCTCGTAGAGAAAATTGAGATCCATTTAAATCTTCAAATTGAAGCAAATTGACATCAAAATCAACCAAAGTTACATCCATATCTTTAGGATTTGGTACTTTGAGTTCCGGAGGCTCCATTATTGCTTGTACGTTTGAAATAGCTATTGAATTATAGTAGTTTTTCCATTCGTTAAGTTGTTTACCCAGTTTATATTGTTCGTAAGATAAATAAGAGAGAGCAATAACCATTAACACTATAATTAAGTATAAGTTCTTTTTGCTCATAATGGTTGATAATATTGTAGTTTATTCTAAAAAACTAGTTAAATTTGTTTAAATAGATTCTCAATATGGAAAAAATAGGATATATATTAATTACAACTTTTTATCTTCTCGTTTCATATCTAACCTTACAAAATATAGAACAATTTTATCCTGACGGATTATTAGTTCTACTAATATATAGCGGTGTATTTATATTATTTTTGAAGGTTCTAAATGAAAGATTGAATAACCAGGAAGATGATTATTATTCTAAGGAGATAAATAAATGATTGTTGTTACTCAAGAAAGTATAGCTAATAAATCTATTACCAAAACATTAGGAACTGTTTATGGACAGTCTATAAGAGCAAGACATATTGGAAAAGATATTCTTGCTGGATTAAGGAACGTTGTTGGTGGAGAGATTACAGAATATTCTAAGCTAATGGCAGAGTCCAGACAGCAGGCAATGGATCGCATGATTGCTAATGCTGAAGATCAAGGAGCTGATGCTATTGTAGCGGTACGATTTACAACATCAATGTTGCAGCAAGGTGCTTCTGAAATTTTTATCTATGGGACGGCTGTAAAGTTAAGCTAATGCATACTATCCCTAAAAATGTCAAAAATTGTTTTGCAGTTATTTTTTCTTATGAATTAAGTGATAATTTGGATGGCTATTCTTCTATGGATCAAGATACTATTGATGCAGCAAAATTTATGGATGGTTATTTGGGATATGAAAAATTTGGCGATGGCATCAGCAATGTATTTATTTCATATTGGAAAGATATGAATAGTGTCAATCTTTGGAAAAAAAATTCACTACATATTCAGGCTAAAAAAAAAGGCCCGACTTGGTATAAAAATTATCGAGTCCAAATTACAGAAATACATCAAGATATTAATCACTAGACATATGGAACATAAAATATTTCAAATATCCAATATCCATTTTTATTTTAAAATTTTTTTTGAAAATGGGAAGCTATATAAATTGACTTTCTCTGATAATAAAAATGACTTAATTGATCAACAACTATCTTTAAAAATTAATGAAGGCAGACCTTCTCAATTTGCAAAAGAAGTACAAATTCAATTAGATAAATACTTCAAAAGAAAATTAAAATTTTTTGATATCCCATTAAATATTGAGGGTAGCGAGTTCACAAAAAATGTTTTAAAAGAAATTGGTAAGATTCCTTACGGTGAAACGAAGAGTTATAAAGAAGTGGCAGAAAAAATCAAAAAGCCAAAAGCTGCTCGAGCAGTGGGAAGAGCTAGTGGCGCTAATCGTATTCCCATTATTATTCCCTGTCACAGGGTGATTGGTAGTAGTGGGGAGTTGACTGGGTATAGTGGCGGTGGAGGTATTTTGTTTAAATCTTATTTACAGTTATTGGAGAAGAAATGAAATTTTATAAATATATTATTACTATTGTAGGATGCTCTTTTTTGTTTTCACAGGATCTAACATGGAATCAAGAAGTAGTTACTTTTAAGAGCGCAAATCCATTCTCCTTTGAAGAGATTATTACGAACTTAGACAATGAGCCTGTTCAAGATGTGTCTGGTATATTAACGCTACCTGAAGACTTTGATCCGAATATCAAATATCCTTTGATTATTGGAGTAGCAGGGAGTTTGAACTGGGGTCCTCATCATTTAAAATATTTGAAAATGTTTCAAGAAATGGGCTTTGCAACATTCCAATTACAGAGTTTTGATAGTCGTGATGTTCAATCAACAGTTGGTACTCAGACAGAAGTTACAACAGCTATGGTTATTTTAGATAGTTATCGTGCATTAGAAACGCTTAGCGGCCATCCAAATATTGATACTAATCATGCAGGAATTACAGGATGGAGTCTTGGTGGAGGAGTATCGTTATACTCCGCGTGGCTACCATTGATTAATGCAATAAATGGTGGAAAGTTTATGTTTGCTGCTCATCTGCCTATTTACCCACCATGTATGGCATATCCATATCCAAAAGAAAATATGCAATTTAGTGTAGCTCCAATCCATATTCTCATAGGAGAGTTAGATAATTGGGTACCTGCAGCAGCTTGTACTGAACTGATAGATAAAATGTATGTGAGTGAACTTCCTATTAATATTGATATTACGATTTATAAAGACTCTCATCATTCGTTTGATCGAGTTTCAGAAGTTACGGTCAATGAAGAGGGTTATACATTAGGTGACTGTCGTTTTCCAATGAATGAAGAAGGATCACTTTGGTTAAGTGAGTATTGGCATATTCCAATCAATAAGCCTTTAAGACAAAAATTAGCATTATTGACTTGTGCTGGTCGAGGACCTAGTATGGGAGGTAATAAAGAAGCGCGTGAAGCATCATTCAAATTTTCTGCAGAATTTTTTTCTAAGTATCTAAAAAAATAATATCTAAATTCTTGGATGGGGAAACTACCTAGAGCATTCATATTATTATTTCTTATTTCGGGGCTAATTGTTTTTAAAATAAATAATTTTTTAAAGCCTACCGACATTCTCTATGAAGGAAAAATCATTGATTTAGATGTTGATGATACAGTTGAAGTCTATTTCGATGACTATGGTGTACCTAGCGTTTTCGCTTCTAATGATTCTGATATGTTTAAAGTAGCTGGTTATATAGGAGCAAGAGATAGATTATTCCAAATGTCATTTATGAAATATGCATATAAAGGTCATTTAAGTTTAGTGCTTAATGATTCATTAATTGTAGAAGATACATTTTTACGTACACTGGGATTTGAAAAAATCGCAAAAAAAACTTTAGCAAAAGTTCCTCCTTCAACATTGCAACACTTACAAGATACATGCTTTGGTATTAATGCTTATGTACAAAATTTATCTCCGGAAGACTATCCTTTAGAATTCAAACTTATCGGAGTAGAAAAATTACCAATTTTTGAACCATTGGATATAGTTGCTTTATCAACAATGATGGCTTGGGAGTTACAAGGAGGATGGGACTCAGAGTTGTTTTTTGGCGCTATTAATGAGCAGTTAGGTTCAGAGTATCTAAACGAAATACTTCCATCTTATAACGACAGCTTCATTACTATTGCCTCGAATGACGTATTACTTAAGAGTTACAAAGATTTTGCTAGTAATACTAAAAAAATTAGAGAAATACTTAAAACAGATAGAGATGGTTACGGATCAAATGCATGGGTGGTTTCAGGTACCAAAACTGATACAGGATTTCCACTTTTAGCTAATGATCCTCATTTGAGTTATGGTCAGCCTCCTTGGTGGTATGAAATTAGATTGAAGAGTGATAATTATAATTTTGGAGGATATGGTCTCTATGGATTTCCACTACCTGTCATAGGTCATAATGACCATATTGGTTGGGGTTTTACCAATGTTATGACTGATGATATGGATTTCTATATTGAAACATTGAATGAAGATAAAACGAAATACATGTTTGATGGTGAATGGAAAGATTTAAAGATTGAGCAAGAAGTAGTAAGCTTGAAATCTGGTGACAAGAGAACTATAACCATTAGATCGACACACAGAGGTCCTATTGTAAGTGATATTCATCCAGATGCCAAAGGTCAAAGTAAGGCTATATCTTTTAAGTGGACTGAGTTTGATGCATTTGATGAAACAACAGCTTTATTTATGCTAGCTAAGGCAACAAATTGGGATGAATTTTCAGAAGCCTCTAAGTTATTTGGAGCGCCTGGGCAAAATTGGACTTATGCAGATAAGAATGGAAATATTGGATGGAGACCTAACTCCAAAATTCCAATTAGATTGGGAGCAGAGAAATTAATACCTTTTGACGGAAGTACAAGCAAGCATGATTGGACGGGATATGTCCCTTTTGATGAAATGCCCTATGTTTATAATCCTGAAAAAGGGTATATATCTAATGGAAACAATAAAACAATCGATGATGATTATCCTTACTATATTTCTAGATATTGGGCAGATCCTAGTAGAGGAGAGCAGATTGATAGGAGATTAAAAGTCAATTCTAAATTAGGTGTAGAAGATATGAAATCTATCTTAAATGAAATCACTTCTCCATTTGCACAAGAGTACTCAACATTATTTAATAAAAATTATACGCAAGGCTTCACTGATAAGGGAGATATAATGTATAATATCTTGAATGGATGGGATGGAGTTGAATCTATAGATTCAGATGCCACAGTTGTGTTTCATGCAATATATATTCAATTAATACAAAATTTATTTCAAGATGAACTCCAAAGTTTTGGTGACGATTCTTTTGAAACTTTTTATAGCTTAAAATATATCCGTTCATTAGCTATTAGAAGTATCTTTGATGGTGAAGCAACATTATGGGTAGATAATGTTTTAACAAGCAAAAAAGAAACACTTAATGATATTGTTAATCAGTCTTTCGATAATGCCCATGATTTTTTAACAAAAAACTATGGCAATCCTAAAGAATTGACATGGGGAGATGTTCATCAAGTAACTTATCGTCATCGATTAAATGGCGATCCCTTAGTTAAAAGATTTATCAATTTTAGTACAGGTCCTTTTCCAATGGCTGGATCTGGAATGACACCAAGAGCTGCAAGTTATTCAGTTAGTGATCCATTTGATGTTAGAGCAGGATCTTCCATGAGAAGAGTTATTGACTTTTCAGATTTTGATAATGGTTTTAGCATTTTGCCTACTGGTCAATCAGGAGTTTTCAAATCACCGCATTACACAGATCAAACTTTACTTTATAATAAAGGAGAGTTTAAGTCTTTTAAGTTCTCAGAGTCAGTTATCAAAGATGATACTAAAATGCGAAAATTGATTTTTGTAAAATAATTAATTTATCTTGCTAACTGCATTCACCAATGTTTAAACTCTATGAAATGAAGAACTTTTTTAACTATTATTATTTTAGAAGCAGGGGGACTGTAGAGGCCTAATAATAGGACTATATAAAAAAACTACATGAACCCTAGCATTATTCGCTAGGGTTTTTTGTTATATGGAGGTAACGATGAATAAAGACATACAAAAGAATAGAGATAAAATAGATATAATTGATAACCAAATATTTGATTTATTAATCGATAGACTGGATGCAGTAACAACTATTGGATATATTAAAAAAGAAGAAGGTTTTCCAGTATTAGATCAAAATAGAGAAAATGCAATTTATGCAAAAATTGACGCAAAATTTTCAGCTATTGAGGCAGATTTTTTGAAAAATATTTATCAATCAATTATCACAGAATCAAAAAGAGTAGAGGGAAAATAATGAGCAATTGGACAAAAGATTCATGGAAAAAATTTGATATAAAGCATATTCCTGAATATAAAGATCAAGACGAATTAGATCAGGCTTTAGAGAGATTAAATACATTTCCTCCATTAGTTTTTGCCGGAGAGTGTAAAAATCTTAAGTCAGAATTAGCAAAGGCAGTAGAGGGTAAGGCGTTTTTGGTGCAAGGAGGAGATTGTGCTGAAAGTTTTAAGGAATTCAATGCTAATAATATTCGTGATACTTTTCGTGTGCTTTTACAAATGAGTGCAGTCATTACTTCAAAAATGAAAGTACCTGTTATCAAATTAGGAAGAATTGCTGGACAATTCGCAAAGCCAAGATCATCGGATACAGAAACAGTAGATGGTATGACGCTCAATAGTTATTATGGAGATTCTATTAATGGAATAGAATTTACAGAAAAAGATAGAAATCCTAATCCCGCTCGACTGTTGCATGCATATTCTCAATCTGCATCTACTCTAAATTTATTACGATCTTTTGCTCAAGGAGGATTTGCAAATTTACGCAAAGTAAATTCTTGGAATATGGGGTTTGTTAAGGCGAGTAAAGAAGGCAAAAAGTATGAAGAAATTGCAAATAAAATTACGGAATACTTAGACTTTATGGATGCTGTGGGTGTTGATACACAAAAAGTAGTAGATTTAAATACGGTAGATTTTTATACAAGTCATGAAGGATTGCATTTGCCTTATGAGCAAGCATTAACCCGCAAAGATTCTTTGTCAAATGATGTTTACTGTACATCAGCGCATTTTATTTGGATTGGAGATAGAACTCGTTTTGTCAATAGTGCACATGTAGAATACTGTAGAGGTATTAGTAATCCTATTGGTATTAAATGTGGACCATCATTAGATCCAGATGAATTGATTAAAATTATTGACATCATTAATCCGAGCAATGAAGCAGGAAAAATTTCATTAATTTTTCGCTACGGAGAAGAAAATATTGTATCATATTTACCAAAACTAGTAGATGCAATTAATAAGCATAAAAAGTCTGTATTATGGATTTCTGATCCAATGCATGGAAATACTGTAAAGTCTTCTTCTGGTCTTAAAACAAGAGATTTTTCATCATTATTGAATGAAACTTCAAAAGCAATAGAAATCTTAAGATCAAAGCGATGTCACTTAGGTGGAATGCATTTAGAGATGACCGGTCAAAATGTAACAGAATGTACAGGAGGAATATATAAACTAAGCGATGATGATTTAAATTCTAGATATCATACACATTGCGACCCAAGATTAAATGCCAATCAAGCATTAGAACTCTCCTTTAATATTGCCGAGGAAATGACAAAGTAATGATTATTAATTCCACTATTTCATTGCCAGGGGATAAGTCAATTTCTCATCGATCTATTATGCTAGCTTCTATTGCAAGCGGAATAAGTCACATTACAAACTTAAATGATGGAAAAGATTTACATTCTACTATTAAAGCAATGCAATCATGTGGAGCATTAATTAAACAAGAAAAAGATACAATAATTGTAACGGGTTCAAGCTTAGCAAACCCTAAAAAGCCTATTGATTGTGGAAACTCAGGCACAACTTCTCGTTTACTGACAGGACTACTATCATCACAACATCTTTCATTTTCATTAATAGGTGATGAATCATTGTCAAAGAGACCTATGAATAGAGTTATTAAGCCATTGAAAGAGATGGGCTGTATAATTAAATCAAATGACGGATTATTGCCTTTACATATCGATGCATCGAAACGCTTTAATGGTATTGATTATAAAATGCCTATCGCAAGCGCTCAAGTAAAGTCAGCAATAATCTTAGCTGGATTAGGAGCTAATAATGCATCTCATGTAAAAGAATTAAAACATTCTAGAGACCATTCAGAGATTATGTTAGAAAGTATGGGAGCTAATATTATAGTAGATGGTGAAAATATCACCGTAAACCCTCTCTCTTCTAAGTTAAAATCATTTAATATGGATATTCCTGCTGATCCTTCATCTGCAGCGTTTTTCATTGCATTAGCAGCTCTATTGAAGGGTTCTGATCTTACTGTAAAGAATATTTTATTAAATCCTACACGAACTGGCTTTATTGATGTACTTGGAAAGATGGGTGTTCAGGGGTTGGTATCAAATCCAACTATTAATAACGGAGAGTCTTGTGGAGATATACAATTTATTGGTTCTAATATTAAAAGTTGTGATGTACCCGCACACATGATTCCTTCAATTATCGATGAAATTCCTATTTTAGCAGTAATAGCAGCATTCGCTAAGGGCAGAACAGTCTTTCATCAGGTTGAAGAATTAAGATTTAAAGAGAGCGATAGGTTAGATGCGATTATTCAAAATCTACAATCATTTGGTATTAATGCGTTTGAAGAAAAAAATAATTTAATAGTTGATGGTGGAAAGCCAACAAAAATGGCTAAAATTTTATCGTTTGACGACCATAGAATTGCAATGGCTTTTATTATACTAAGTCTGGTAGCCTACAAGGATTTTGACATTGATAATACAGATTGTATTGATATTTCCTTACCTGGATTTTTTGAAATTCTTGAGGAGATTCAAAGATGAATCTAGGATTAATAGGCAACCCAATAGAAAAAAGTATTAGCCCGCAATTACAAAAGATTCTATTCAAAGAGTTAGACTTGAGTAATTTTCGATATGAAAAATATGAGATTACCCTTGATAATCTTCCTTCTTTTTTTGAAAAATTTGATAACAAAAAATTTGATGGTATCAATATCACCATTCCGTACAAAGAAACAAGCTTACAATTTATCCATGAAGTTGACAGTGATGCGAAAATCCTAGGAAATATAAACTGTATTAAAAGAACAGATAATATTTTAAAAGGATACAATACGGACTCATATGGGTTCGAAATGCTTCTTAAGAATAATAGCATTTCAATCAATTCTAACCACTGTATTGTTTTAGGAGCAGGCGGTTCAGCCAGAACTGTTATTAAGACGTTAATTGACCAAGGAGCTGAATCAATTACAATAAAAAATAAATCAATAGAAAATGCATTAAAAATTAAGCTTTATGCAGAAAAATTAGGTGGTAAAAATATAGAAATTTATACTAAATCTGATAGCAAGTTTGATATTGCAATCAATACGACACCTTTAGGAATGTATCAAGATGAACAAGATAAAAGTTTTTTTGATATTCCAGTAGATAGAAATAGTATTCTTATAGATTTGATTTATGTATCAAGCCACACGCTCTTTTTAAATCGATATAAAAATAAAGTAAAGAAATCAGTAAATGGACTAGAGATGCTTATTTTTCAAGCTATCAAGTCTATTGAAATTTGGACAGAAACTACCTATAATGTGGACCAAAAATTGGATTCCATTAAAAAACAATTGGAGAAAGTAATATGTTAAAGAAGATATCATATATGACCGCAGGAGAATCTCACGGAAAAGGATTAATTGGAATTATTGAAGGCATACCAGCTGGTATGAATATTACTGAAGAGTATATTGAAAAAGATTTACTTAGAAGGATGCAAGGGCATGGTAGAGGCGGTCGAATGAAGATAGAAAAAGATCATGCAGAAATATTTTCTGGAGTACGTCATGCCGTTACTTTAGGATCACCAATATCTTTGTTGATTAAGAATTTTGATTGGGTGAATTGGGAGGATAGAATGGCTACCGGAAAACCAAAAAAAGAGCATAGAAAAGTATCAATGCCTCGTCCTGGACATGCAGATTTAGCAGGAGTGATGAAATATGGATTAGATGATATTAGAAATGTTTTAGAGCGTTCTTCAGCAAGAGAAACAGCAATGCGCGTAGCAATTGGAGCTGTTTGTAGAAAATTGTTAGAAGAAGTAGGTATTACTGTTGGAAGTCGTGTATATCAAATTCATAATATAGTAGACAATACTCCCGTTTCGAACGATATGGGTCTTAAAGAATTAAACGACACAGTAGATGCATCGCCTGTAAGATGTTTTGATAAAGATGCAGAGAAAAAAATGATGGATGTGATTGATGAAGCGAGGAATAACGGAGACTCTGTTGGAGGATCTTTTGAAGTTATTGCTAAAGGATTACCATATGGATTGGGTACATATATCAATGCCGATGGGAAGCTTCAGGCTAGAATTTCACAAGCTATGATGTCTGTTAATGCATTTAAGGGAGTAGAGTTGGGAGCAGGTTTTGCTTCTTCGGCTGTATTTGGTAGCGAATTACATGATGAAATCTTATATGAGGATAATAAAATAACCCGTGCCAGTAATAATGCTGGAGGTATTGAAGGTGGAATGAGTAATGCTCAGCCAATTCATGTGAAAGTGAGTATGAAGCCTATTTCAACGCTTATAAAGCCATTACGATCTATAGATTTGAATACAATGGAACCTAAGTTAGCTCACAAGGAAAGAACCGACTCTTGCGCTGTTCCAGCTGCTTCAATTATTGGCGAATCTATGTTAACTATTGTTTTAGCTGACGCCTTATTAGAGAAGTTTGGTGGAGATAATTTAGATCAACTTAAAAAACACATAAAAGCTAGTGGAAAATATTAAACAAATTTTTTTAATAGGAATGATGGGTTCAGGTAAATCTACTTTAGGTTCGATGTTGGCAAATAAGCTTAATTGGACTTTCATAGATATCGATACCGAGCTTGAAAAAGAGCATGGTCTTTCAATAAATGAAATGTTTAATAATGGAGAAAGTAAGTTTCGTACTTTGGAAAGTAAGAAATTAGAAAAAATAGTATTAAAAGATCATATTGTTTGTGCTACTGGCGGAGGTATTGTGGAAGAAGATGTTAATCATAAAATCTTAAATCAATCTTTTTGTATTTATTTAGATACATCGCTTGATATCCTTCATGAAAGAATTAAGCATGATAATAGCAGGCCATTATTATTAGCAGGAGATAAAAAAGATTTATTGAGAAATATTTTTAACAATAGAAAAGAAAAATATAAATCGCTATCTAAGCTCAGTATCAATACTGACAATGTTGATATTAGTGACAGTTGCAAAACGATTATGGAATATATAAATGAGTAGTTCAATAAAAGTAAATCTTGAAAAAGATAGTTACGATATCATCTTTGATGAAAATTTTGTTGAATCTGCTATGGCATTGATAGCAATTTCTTCGAAATGTATGTTTATTACACAAGAAATAATATATGAAGCATTCGAAGAGAAGTTTTCAGTATTAAAGTCTTTACCCAATGTAGAGTTTCATTTAATTCAACAGGGCGAGAAAGCCAAATCGATTGACACTGTAATAGAAATTTGTGATAAGATGGCTATGATGCACTTTGACCGCTCTTCTACTGTTTTTGCAGTAGGCGGCGGGGTGGTTGGTGATACAGCTGGATTTGTAGCCTCTATTTTTATGCGAGGAATAGATTATTTTCAATATCCTACTACATTATTAGCTATGGTAGATTCTTCGATTGGAGGAAAAACTGGTGTAAATCTGTCAAGCGGAAAGAATCTGATAGGTAGAATACATCAACCAAAAGCAGTTATCGTAGATGTATCTTTTTTGGATACATTACCACAGCGAGAAATAAATGCTTCATTAGCTGAAGCAATTAAGTATGGATTTATATATGATAGAGAGTTATTTAACTATATTGTTGAAAATATATCAGACATTCTTAGCGGAAAAAACCATACAGTTCTAAAGAAAATTATCTTACGATCCTGTGAAATTAAGAGTGAAGTAGTAAGTATGGATGTCAATGAAGATAATATTAGAATGATTCTAAATTTTGGTCATACTATTGGTCATGCTCTAGAAGGTTATTTTGAGTATAAAAAATTACTCCATGGTGAAGCTATTCTTTATGGAATGAAATGCGCATTATATCTATCACATACTATCGGTAATTTGAGCGAGAAGGATTATCATGCAAGTTTAAAAGCTTTATCTGCTTTTACATTACCCGCTATTGATCTAAAAGATAAGGGATCAATTATTGAATTTGTAAAAAGAGATAAAAAGTTTAGAGAATCACAAATAAGATTTGTCTTAATTTCAGAAATTGGAAAGGCTGAGCTGAGCACAGAGATAACATTAAATCATATTGAAGAAAGTTTAGGAGTATTATGAATATTATTATTGTAAACGGCCCAAATTTGAATTTATTAGGAGAAAGAGAGCCAGAAATATATGGATCTGAATCCTTATTGGAAATTAATTCTTGGATAGAAAATCATGAAGCATGCACTAATTTGAACTTAGAATTCTTTCAGTCTAACTCTGAGGGCTCAATTATTGATTTTATCCATTCAAAGCGTAAAGATACAGACTATCTTATTATTAATCCGGGTGCATTAACTCATTATTCATATGCACTTAGAGATGCAATTGTTGGTACTCAATTAAAGGCTATTGAGGTGCACTTATCTGATATCTATGATCGAGAAAATTTTAGAAAAATATCAGTAATAAAGAGCGTTTGTCTAGCTCAGTTCTATGGAGAAGGCAAGCATGGATATATTACAGCAATTAAGCATATATTGGAGCAAGCATGAAAAAAATAGGCATACAAGGAATTGAGGGAAGTTTCAGCGAAGAAGCAGCAAAATCTTATTGTAGTAAATTTGATATTAAAGAATTTGAATTAGACTACTTGATTAGCTCAATGAATGTGTTAGATGGCCTAACATCAGAAGCAATTGATATTGGAATTTTTGCAATGGAAAATGCACAAGGAGGCGTTGTTATTGAAAGTGTTGAAGCACTTGCTAAAAATCAATGTAAGATTATAGATATGTTCTATGTAGAGATTAGCCAAAATTTATTAGCAAAAGATGGCATTGCTCTAGGAGATATTGAAGAAATTCATTCACATGAACAGGCTTTGAAGCAATGTAAAGACTATTTAGCAGAGAAATTTTGGTCAAAAAAACTTGTAGAAGAAGATGATACTGCTAAAGCAGCGCAAGATCTTGCAGAGGGAAGATTATCAGATAATACTGCAGTCATCGCAAGCAAAAACTCTGCACAAAAATATGGACTAAATATTATTGAAAGTGATATTCACGATTTAAAGAAAAATTTAACATTATTTTTGGCAGTAGAAAGGATTGACAGCAATGAATAGAGTCAGCATTATTGGATTTGGAAGATTTGGAACTATGCTTCATCAATTACTTATTAAAGGATTTGAAGTGGATGTTTATGACATCGAACCTGTAAGTCAATCAGATATTAATTTTGTATCTGTTGATGATGTACTAAAAAATGATACAATATTTATTGCAGTTCCCATTAGAGATTTTGAAGGATTAATGAGTAGTTTATCAACTCAGATAAGCGGCAAAAAGACTATAATAGATGTTTGTTCGGTTAAGGTGCACCCAAAGCAAGCGATGTTAGATCATCTTCCAAATGAGATAGATATCATTGCAACACATCCGTTATTTGGACCTGATTCTCTTGAAGAGAGGGGTTCGATCATGATGATGGAAAAGGTGCGAGATGCTTATAACAGATATGAATTCTGGAAAGCATATTTTGAAAGCCAGAATATTATAATTGAAGAAATTTCTTCTGAAGAGCATGATATTATGGCAGCACGATCACAAGGATTAACTCATTTAGTAGGAAGAGTTATTGATGATTTTGGAACACAGCAAACTAATATTGATACGGTCGGCTATAAATCACTCCATAAACTTGTTAGTCAGACTTGTAATGATTCATGGGAGTTATTTGAGGATATTCAAAAATATAATCCTTATACTAAAAAGATGATTGTAGAATTAAATGAAAGTTTTAAAAAAGTAGTAGATAGTTTAGGCGATAATTAAAAGGAGAGAAAAATGAATGATATTTTTAAAAAAGCAGGTGCTGGTTTATTAATTTTAGGAGTCAGTTTTTATGCTATAACACAAACAATTACAGCATTAATTCCAGGTTTTTTAGGTGGAATAATACTTCTATTGACCTTATTGTCTGATCGTTTCCCTAATCAGAGTAGACATTTTGCACATGTAATTTTGCTTGTTCTACTTGCTGGAGTAGGAGCTACTTATAAATCTGTAATCAGTATATTTGGTTATTTAGTTAGTGGGGACGCGCTATTAAGACCTCTTGCTACAATAGAGCAATTTACAGCCTTCATTATATGTTTGAGTGCAATTATTATGGGAATTCAGTCTTTTATTGAGGCAAGAAAAAAATAATCTTTTACTTTTTAAATTTTAAATAGTCATACTTGTATGCCTGAAGATCATGATTTAATTAAACAGTTTAATGATGGCGATCGAAAGGCGTTTGATAAACTTGTTACAAAACACATAGATATGACATATAATTATTATTATTCAATCACTCAAGATCAGTTAGAAGCAGATGATTTGACGCAAAGAGTCTTTATTAAGCTATATAAATCATTAAAAAATTTCAGATTTGATGCTGCATTTACTACTTATTTATATAGAATTAAGGTAAATACATTAAATTCATACTTCTTTAAAAATAAATGGCGTTCATTCCTACATTTAGATCAAGCACCAGAACTACAAGACTCTGATAAAAATTATGATAAAAAAGTATTAAGTGTAGAACTATGGAATGCAATTAGAACATTGCCAAAGAAACAAAGAAATGTAATGAATCTACGCGTTGCAGAGGGACTATCTTTTAAGGAAGTTGGTGTTATTTTAAATATATCGGATGATGCAGCCAAAAATAATTACAGTCATGGAATAAAGAAATTACGCAAAATTATGGGTACAAGTAGATGAACGATAAATTAAGACAACAGCATTTTAAAACTAATGCTCCAGTAGATACCGATGATTTTTTAAACAAGCTTTATCATAGAATCGATTCAGAATCTTCAAATAAACGAAAAGCAGGTATTGGATTTACTACTTTAACTGTGGTGATTTTTTTATATATGTTTGTTCCGATGGAAACTATTTCTTCCAACAAAAATTTCTATACAGAAATAGATTATTTAGAAGATTCTAACGATATAGATCAATTAGACTTAATTAACATATTTACAGATAATAACATAGAGTTTGTAAGTAATAGCGAGGAGTTTTAAATGAAAAATATACTAATATTATTAGCTTTGACTGGCGGACTTTATGCTCAAGATGGCGCTGTAAGAGAAGCAATGAATAAAAAAATGGAGCAAGAAAAAGAGCAGCGTGAGGCGTGGGTTGTAGGAGCTCTAACAGAACACCTTGACCTCAATACCGGTCAAGCTCAAAAATTTTTTCCATTACAAAATGAATTTCACAATAAAGCAGGTGCAGCAAAGAAAGTCCATCAGGAAAAGTTAAGAGAGCTACGATTAGCTGCTAAAGACGATAGATCAAAATTTGATGTAGACGCAGCAATAGATTCTAAAATGCGAATGAAAGGTACTTTAGTAAGATTAGAAAGTAAATTTTTAAAAGATACAGAAGGTATTCTTACAGAGCAACAACGAGCAAAATTGCTATTTTTTGAAGAAAGAATGAAGGCTAATATAGCAAAGGAAATGAAAGGTGCTAAAGACTTTGATCGTGGTAAGCGTGAATCAAAAAGATTTTTTGACAGGAATAGAAGAAAATAACTATATTTATTCACTATAAAACAAAAGGATTTTTAAAAATGAAAAAAATATTATTAATGTTTGGAATGGTGTTCTTTATTTCTTCATGTCAGGACAATATGTCTTACATGGATGCAGATATGATGAACGATGCACAGCTAATAGAAGCCATTGCTAACGATTCCAATAAGATAGAAATAGATAATGTAGATTTACCAGTCCTTTCTAGATTGGTTGTTGAAACACAATACTTCGATCATATAGCCATTGAAGTAGAATTATCACCTAATTATGGATATCAATTATCTTTAGGTGACATGGCTGTAGATGCTGGAGATGTTACTGAAGTATTTTTTGCTAAAGATGGTAGAAAGTTAGGTGACAGAGCTGGTGATGACAGAAAAAGACATGGAAAAAGAAAGTGTTTTAGATTTGTATTTCCACTATCATTCACCCTTGGAGATCAAGAAGCTATTTATACAGTAAATGATTACACAGAATTTCGTGATAGGTTAAAAACAAATTATCAAGAAACAGGCGTAAAAATGAAACCGGATTTTACTTATCCAATTCAGGTCGAGTTTAAGCCTGAAGAAGAAGGCGGAGAAGGTGAAGTATTATCAATTAATTCTGAGGAAGAATTAAAAGAAGCATTTCAAGCTTGTCGAGGTGAGCAGAATGACAAAAAATGTTTTTCTATTGCGTTCCCTGTAAGCTTTACTATGCCTGATGAATCAATTATAACGGCATCAGATGAAGAAGATTTATCTGCACAAATGAAAGCATTCTTTGAGTCTTATGAAGGAAAAAAGATAAGACCTAAACTTGTGTTTCCTGTAGATATTACATTTGAAGATGGCAGTATATTGACAGTGAATTCTCGTGAAGAGATGAAGCAAGCATGGAAAGATAATTGTAGACGAAAAGGTGGAGAAGAAGATGAAGGTGAAAGCGGTAGTACTCGCGGATAATTCTTTATCTTAAATCGTACAGATTAAAAAAAGGGCTATATTTTTATAGCCCTTTTTATTTTAGTATTTTTTATTAAATTGTTCGATAATGAAAATATTTTTAGATACTTCAGAAGTAGATATCATTAGTAAGCACTGTAAGCCAGGGCTGATAGATGGCGTGACTACTAATCCAACTTTAATGATGCAAGCAGGAAGAAATCCTATTGATGTTATTAAAGATATTTCAGCATTATTTCCAGATGATTCAAGTATTAGTGCTGAAGTAGTTGCTGATACAGCTGAAGAAATGATATCTCAAGCAAAACAATACTATTCAATTAGTTCTAATATCACTATTAAAGTTCCATGCACTGAAGAAGGTTTAAAGGCATGTAAGGTTCTTTCAGCAAAAAATATTCCAGTAAATGTGACACTTATTTTTTCTGCCACTCAAGCAATTTTATGTGCCAAAGCTGGTGCAAAGTATGTATCCCCTTTTGTAGGACGATGCGAAGATAATGGTTTAAGTGGAATTGGATTAATAGAATCTATTCGAACTATTTACGATAGAAATAATATTGACACTCAAATTCTTGCTGCATCCATTCGTACAACCGAACATGTTACAAATGCTTTTATAGCCGGTACTGATATAGTAACATTACCTCCATCTATTTTAAAAAAAATGTATAAGCATGATTTAACCGATCAAGGGATTGATCAGTTTGATAAAGACTGGAAAAAAGTAAATCACAAATAATTTGGGGCTGTAGCTCAGTTGGTAGAGCGCGTGGATGGCATTCATGAGGTCGCAGGTTCAATCCCTGTCAGCTCCACTATTAATATTTACTAGTGTATTGCAAATTTTTTTTTACTATAATGCATTAGTATTACTTTTATTAACAAAGGAAGGGAAGAGAGTTAAAAAAAAATGAAATTAACAAAAGATACAATAATAGCATTTATAGTAGCCTTTATACTTGGATTTATGGTTTTTAATGGCGAAAAACAAACATTGGACGTCGGTGTGACAAAGTCAGCTGGTAAATTTATGCCTTTAAATGGCGATGAAAATCCATTGAATGGCAACGCATATGCTCTAGGAAGCGATGATTATATGGATAAAGCAATGGCATTTGTTGATGCATATGTGGATTTAGATAAAGAAAAAGTACAATCTATGTTGTCAGAACAAATGCAACCATTTGCTGATCAAATGGATAAAAATGAATCATATTCATGGAAGCCATGGTCAATGATTCCTTTAAAAACTATTGGCGGTGATGGATCATTTGTTGTATCAATGTCCTATGATGAATCAAAGCAAAAGAATGGATCTAAATATGCCGCAGATTACATTGATGTATTATTTTTTAATGATGAAGATGAAGGTAAAGTTTCTGGTATTTGGAGTACTTTTAGAGTTAATGAAGAAAACAGTGAATACGGTTTATCAGAAGGTGGTAAATTTTTTGGTAGAGGCGAAAGCGAGTATGCAGGAAGCCCGCTTGTTTTCTCAAATAGAGGTGAGATAGACACGCTTGAAAAAATGTTTGCCGACTATAATAATATGGACGGAGAAGCTGTTGCTGGATACTTTGCAGACACTTGGACTTTTAGACAAGCTGTTGGTGGAACCTCAGAAATGACTAGCGAAGCCATGAAATCGGCTTTTGACAACTTAGAATCTGTATCATGGACACCATTTTCTATGGTACCCCTTAAGATTAAAGATACTGATCCAGCATCAGGGGTAACTGTTTATTCAAACGAAAAAAGAGTAAGTATGGATGGAACAGTATGGGAAAAAGATTTAGTAGAGCTATTTTATTTTGATCTTGATGGTAAGATTAGCGGTATTGAACAATACACAAGAGATCTTGAGTAAATAGAAATAATTAGTTTTTTTAATAAAGGAAGGGAAAAGAGTAAAAAATGAAAAGAAATAATATGTTAACAATTACAGGAATATTTGGAATGTTTTTTGTACTTGCTTGCAATACAACAGTTAATTATGAAGGGGTAGAATCAGCTGGAAAACGTATGGGTAATGAAGATAATGAACTGTATGGTAATGCGTATGTTTTAGGAAGTGATAGTTCGGTTGACGTCGTAATGGAAGCTGTTTCAGCTTACAATGCAAAAGATGCTGAAAAAGAAATGTCATTTTATTCAGATGAATACGTAACTGAACAAAGAATGGAAGGTATGAAAGAGTGGCATGAATCCTTTGAATCATTAAGTATGCAGCCTTGGGCAGTAGTTCCAGTTAGACTTCAAGGTGATGATAGAGACCTAGTTCTTGTTTGGTCTGTTGAAGAGAGAGCATGGAAGAATGGCTCTAAACAAACACAAGACCTATTTGAGGTTTTTCCAGTGAACGATGAAGGAAAAATTAATGGTTTTTCACAATGGAGAAGAAATAGAGGTGATAATGAATTTGGCTTATCTACAGGTGGTAAGTTCATAGGACTTAATCCAGAAAACGAATATTCTGGAAGACCTTTTGTTTTTTCTAATAGAGGTGAAGTTGAAACCATGGAGAAGTTCCTTGAAGCCGCTAACAACTTAGATGTTGAAGCTGCATCTGAATTTATCTCATATCCCTTGTCATACAATGGAATGGAATTAACTAAAGAAGATATGATTCAAGAATTTGAATCAAGAGAGTCTCAGAGTTGGAAACCTTGGTCAATGATTCCAATTAAAATTTATGACACCGATCCTACATCAGGACTTATTGTTCAATCTAGAGCAAAAATTGTTCGTAAAGATGGCAGTGTTATGGAGTTTGAAGCATCAGAAACATATTTCTTTGATCTTGAAGGAAAAATTACGGGTGTAAATCAATTTACTCGCGCAATACCTAATCAAGAAGATGATTCTGAAGAGTAAATCTATAAGCATTAAATAATCATCGATAGTTGCTGTGCAACTTTAAACGTACAGCAACTATCTTGTTTTAAAAAAAATAATTAATTCTCATTTATATATTGTTTTAAGATAAAATTTATATCAAAATTATATTAGGAGTTAAAGAGGTAGAATTATGAAAAGAGTATTAGGAATTATATTATTAACATTATTAGTGATAGGGGTATTATTTATGACAATTGAAAAAGAAAACAATGTAGCAGTAATTTCAACAAATTTTGGGGATATGGTTGTAGAATTCTATCCAGATATTGCTCCAATGCATGTTGAGAGTTTTATGGCATTAGTTAACGAAGAATATTTTAATGGGACGACCTTTCATAGGGTTATTCCAGGATTTATGATTCAAGGAGGAGATCCTAACTCAAGAAATGAAAATAGAGCTACTCACGGAACAGGTGGAAGGGCTGGTAAGTTCTTTGGACTTGGAAATGAAGAAGATCCAAGTACTTGGCTCATCCCGCAAGAATTTAGCAATACGCCCCATGTTAAGGGTATATTATCGATGGCAAGAACCAATGATCCTAATAGTGCTTCAAGCCAGTTTTTTGTTTGTCATGATAATGCAAATTTTCTTGATAATAACTATACCGTATTTGGTAAAGTAATAGATGGATTAGATATCATTGATCAGATTGCAAATGTTGCAAAAGATCAAAATGACAATCCACTTGAGAAAGTAGAAATGTCTATTCGCATTGCTAAAAGAAGTGAAGTTTTATCAGAATAAAGCTTTTGTATTTTTGGAAAAAAAGAAGAAATCTAATATTCTATTCATTTAAGTAAGGGAAAATTGATATGACGCTTTGAGTCCATTTATAAAAATATTCAATGCCTAAACATGGGCTAATGGGTTACAATGTACGTAAAGAAAATGTTGATTATTACTTAAATACTTTAAAAAAAGTTTTAAATAAATAACTTATTTTCTAATAAAGATTTCTTTCCTTCTTCATAGCCAATATCAATTAATTCTTTTGCCTTATGAAAGTCAAAACCTTTAAACTGATCTATAGGAGGTTCAATTAGCAAATCTGGTTCATTGAATTTAAAACTAAGATGAGTAATGTTGTTTAAAACGATTTTTGCTGAGCGATCAATAATATCAATAATATTATATTTTTCATTTGTTTTTTCAGATGATTCCAATCCATACAGATTAACTGCTATTGTACGATCTGCGCCCATTTTGATGGCTGACTCAAGCGGAACAGGATCTATTAAACCACCGTCAACACATAGAATATCATTTACATACGTAGGGCTCAATATGCCTGGTATAGCAATACTAGCTCTAATTGCATTAATCAAATCCCCTGAGTTAGATTCTACTTTTTCATTTCTAATAATATCTGTTGCAACCGTAGTCAGAGGTATATCTAGTTCTTCGAACGTAGAAATATCAGTAAGTTTCTTGAATACTTTTATTACTTCATTTCCATTCATAACTGCTAATTTTGGATAGATAGGATCTAGTTTGAATAATACGTCCCTAATGAAACTATTTTTATTTCTTACTTCTTCTTCAAATTGTGTAAGATTTCCAGATGCATATAAAGCACCTATAAAAGATCCAATACTTGTTCCAGAGATAAAATCGATTGGAATATTTAATTCATCGATAGCTTTTAATACACCAATATGCGCATAACCTCTAGCAGCACCTCCTCCGAGAGCTATACCTATTTTATAATTTTTTTTCATATTTTTTTTGCCTATAATATGTGAATCTATATCTTAACTAATAAAAAAGGAATATTTAGTATGTATTTTAGACAAATTATTTTTTATCTTTTTATCCTTATGGCTTGTGCCGAAAATAACGAATCATCAAATTTAGAAATACCTCTAAGATCTGAAATTGATTCAAAATATAAATGGGATCTTACAGCGGTATATGCAACAGATGCCGAATGGGAGCGTGACTTAGAAAAGCTCAAAACTCTTTATCCTGAAATGAGCGATTTTAAAGGTAGATTACTCTCAAATTCTGAGACTTTATTGGAATCAATAAAACTAAGTGAAACCATCAACCAGTATTTTGGAAAATTATATCACTATGCATCCAATTCATTAAATGCAGATTTAACAAACGAAAAGTATCAAGAGATGGTACAAAGAGTGAGAAATGTAGCCATCAAATCAGGGGAAGTGACAGCGTACTACACTCCCGAAATGCTCGAATCTGATTATAGTGTATTAGAAGGCTTTATGAATGAAGAACCTGAATTGAAAGTTTATGAAAAAGATTTTAAAGATATGTATATCGCTAAACCATATATACTATCTGAAAAAGAAGAAAGAATCTTAACTATGGCTGGAAAGCTGTCGGGAGTTCCTAATGAAGCTTATGATATAATGAGGGCTACAGATTTTAAATGGGGAACATTTAAAGATGAAAATGGTAATGATTTGACTATGTCTCCTGGAAGGTACGGTAAATATACTAAATCAACTGATAGAAGAGTTAGAGAAGATATGTATGAGGCTCTATATGTGCCTTTTAAGAGCTCATTGAATACAATGTCAGTACTTATGAAGGGTAATGTAGAAGGTCATATCTTTTATGCCAAATCAAGAGGCTATGAAAATACCTTAGAAGCTAAAATGAAAGGTTCTGGAATATCTACAGATATTTATAAAAATTTAGTTAATAGTGTAAATAATAATCTCCAGCCTTTACACAGGTGGGCAGAGCTAAAAGCTGAGCTTCTTGGTGTAGATAAAATAAAGCCATTCGACACGTATGCTCCTTTAGCAGCTTTTTCAAGAGAATATACATATGAAGAGGGTCAGCAAATGGTATTAGAAGCTTTACAGCCATTATTGCAGGCTAATGACGGAGAATTACAAAAATTTACTGAAAAAATGTATAGCGAGAATTTAATTGATGTATTTGAAAATCAAGGAAAAGAAAGTGGTGCATACATGTCTTCTACTTGGGATTTACCTCCAAGAATTAAGTTAAATTTTTCTGGCACGTTAGATGATATTTTTACACTTGCTCATGAATTAGGTCATGCTTACCATTCTTATTTGAGTCAAAAGAATCAGCCATATCCATATTATGGATATGATACATTCAATGCAGAAGTAGCATCAGTAACTACCGAATCCCTACTTATGGATTATTTATTAGCTAATGTTGAGAACGATGAAGAAAAAGCTGTTTTGCTCCAAAATTATATTCAAAATATTGGATCGACATACTACAGGCAGACACGCTTTGCGGAATTTGAATTACTGATACATGAAGCAGCAGAGAATGGCCAGATTTTAACTGAAGATTTTCTAACAACTAGTTTTGGGGAGATGTATAGTAGGTATTGGGGCCCAAGCATGGAAATAACAGAAGAAGAAGCTTATTCTTGGTCGCGTATACCTCATTTTTATTATAACTATTACGTGTATGCCTATGCGACATCATTTGCCGCAGGAGAAAAAATTTCTGAAAGAGTTCAGAATGATGGCCAAGCTGGAATTGATGACTTTATTACATTTCTTTCAAGTGGTAGTTCTGATTATCCTGTAGAATTACTTAATTTAGCAGGAGTGGACATGACAACATCTGAACCTTTTGAAGCAGTATCAAGAAAGATGAACTTCTTGATGGATGAACTAGAAAGCATTTTAAAATAATTTTGAAGTTAAGTAAGAAGATAAGGCAAATTCATTATTGGATTTCTCCGTTTATTATTGTTCCTGTTATGTTAATTTTTACAACAGGAGTATTGCTTCAACTAAAAAAACAATCAAATTGGATTCAGCCTAGTATTGAAAAAGTTAGTGCCAATAAACCTACTATGCTTGTTAGTTATTTGGATGCAGCGAAAAGCGTGCCCGAAGCAGAAATTAAATCTTGGAATGATATAGATCGTATTGATATACGTCCAGATAAGGGAATTGCCAAAATAAGATCAAAAAATCATTGGGAAATTCAAATAGATAGTCAGACAGCTGAAGTTTATTCTGTTAACTATAGAAGATCAGACATTATTGAGTCAGTACATGATGGTTCTTTTTTCACAGACTATGTTAAGTTTGGCTGGTTTTTACCTACAGGAATACTTTTGATAGTTCTTAGTATATCAGGTATTTATATGTTTTTGTTACCATTGATGATTAGAAAGAAAAGGACTAGATTAAAAAAATGAAAAAAATCTTTATAGTAATATTGTTCAGCGTTTTATTTGCTCAGAACGAGGATACAATTAAAACAACACAAAATGTTTCTCTTGTAGCTACATCAAACGTATTTGCGGAATATTATGACTGTGGTTGTCCTAAAGCACCCCTTGGAGGATTGGCAAGAAAAGCATTTTTCTTCAAAAATATGATGTCAGAGAGGGAACCTCTTCTTGTTGATGCTGGAAATACTTTTTTTTCACATGGTGTTATAAATCCTGATGGCTTAAGAGTAAATCAAAAAAAATATAAAGCTAGAAACTTTGTCGGCGCTCTTGAGCTTATTGGTTATGATGTTGTCAATGTCGGATCTAATGATTTTAAGTTAGGGTCAAGTTTCATAAAGGAGATTACATCCGGATCATCAATAAACTTTATTTCAGCAAATCTTTATGATAAAAACACAAATGAATTACTTTTTAAACCTTACCATACTCTTGAATATGACGGAGTTAAAATCGGATTTATAGGATTGAGTGAAGCAACGCGATATGAATCTATTATTAATAAAAACTTTATATCTGAAGGTAATAAATATATCGAACTAGTAGATCCAAATGTAGATATTGTTGTATTGTTAATTGATATCAGTTCTAGTAATGCAGTAGATTTGTCTAATGCATTTCCCGAGGCAGACTATATCTTTCTAAGTGGAGTAACTAAAAGAACTGAACCCAGAAGTAAGCAGGCTCAAGATGGCCCATTAGTATATTCTACTGGTATTCAAGGAAAGCATTTAAGTATTGTTGATATAAGAATAAAAGATATTAATAAGGCCATAGAAGACGTTTCAGCGCCATTTAGCCGACTCCAGGAGATAGACTTCCGCTTAAAGAGATTACAGGCCAAGAATCCATCAAAAACATTAGAACAAATATATGCTAATGATCCTAATGTGCTTTCTCTAGTTACGAAGTATCAAAAAGAAGCATTTGAATTAGGACAATCTTTGGCAAAGTACGGAGATCGTAGTATATTTTTTAGTGTACCTCTTTCTCCTACTATTCCAGACGATAGGGGCGTAGCAGCGTTTATTGAAAAGATAGCAGATAGCGCAGATTTTTCTTTTGAAAAACCATAATTTTGTTTTATTATGAACCACACATGCGAGTGTAGCTCAGCTGGTAGAGCACAACCTTGCCAAGGTTGGGGTCGCGCGTTCGAATCGCGTCACTCGCTCAGTCTTTAGTCCAACTTAAAAAACTATTTATTATCCTCTTATGAACTATAAAAGAGCTGGTCTTTAGCTCTTGATCCCTTATTTCATAATACCATTTTAGCATATTATCATCTATATGCTTCATCATGATACCAAAGCCATACCTTTTCACGATTACCTCTTTAAACTTATCTAGGTGGTAGTTTTGAAGCTTCATTGAGCTGTTTTTAGGAGGTTTTACATTAAAATGTATCATTTTATGCTTTAAGTAGGTTGTAATAGCCTTATTTAGCTGCATTTCTTGTTTACCGCCTTTTTTGATATCAAAAACACGATCAAGCTCCTTTTTTTGTTTTAAACAATCATCCCATGTTAGGGTAGGGCCAATTTTTCCTAAAGTTATATTAAAATACCTTTTTTTATTTTTTAAAGGATCGTACGCATAAATCGAATACATTACATATCCATCATTTTTCCCATTTCTTTTTCGTTTATAAATACTACTCATAATTATATTTTCTCTTTAAGTTTTGGTACAAATATGTTACAAAAAAACTTAACACACAATTATTATACACACAATGTTGAAAACTTTGTATATGTAACAATATTTAAATTTAACAAAATAATATTAAAATAATAGAACTTTTTTTATGAGCGAAAATATAGAAATTATCAGTAAAAATAGAAAAGCTTTTTATAGTTATACGATCATTGATACTTATGAAGCTGGTATGATTCTCCTCGGTAGTGAGGTTAAAAGTTTAAGAGAAAAGAAATTAAATTTAAAAGATAGTTTCGTTTCAATTAAAGACGGAAAAGTTTGGTTAATTGGAGCTCATATTAGCTCATATTCTCATACTGGATTTTCAGGTCATTCTCCGACGAGAAATCGTGAATTGTTACTACACAAAAAAGAGATGATTAGAATTAAGAATGTTGCAGCTCAAAAAGGATTAACTATTGTCCCCTTAAAGGCTTATTTTAAAGGTGGAATAGCGAAAATTGAATTTGCTACAGCCAAAGGCAAGAAAACATATCAGAAAAAAGACGCTTTAAAAATGAAAGATTTAGATAGAGAAGCTCGACGAGAAATGAGTAAAAAATAATGGGATTTTTACCAGTAGATGATCAATTAGAAATTATCTCTAAAGGAACAGAAGAGGTAATTCCGCTTCAAGACCTTAGACATAAGCTCGAATCTTCTATCAAAAACAATAAGCCTCTCGTCGTGAAACTAGGTTGTGACCCCAGTAGACCTGACTTACATATAGGACATAGCGTCGTTCTACAAAAACTCAGAGATTTTCAAGATTTAGGACATCAGGCTATACTAGTAATCGGCGATTTTACAGCAATGATTGGAGACCCATCTGAGCGTAATAAGACACGTCCGCAGCTTACGCTAGAAGAAGCAAAAGCTAATGCTGAATCATATATTGAACAATCTAAGGTTATACTTGATGTAAAAACCCTTAAAGTCTTATTTAACAGCACTTGGCTTAATAAAATGAACTTCTCTGATGTAATAAATATGAGTAGTAAGTACACAGTTGCCCGTATGATTGAAAGAGATGATTTTACAAAACGTTTTGAATCTGAGATACCTATTTCAATGCATGAGTTTTTGTACCCATTAGCGCAAGCGATGGATTCTGTTGAAATCAAATCTGACGTAGAGCTCGGTGGTACAGATCAAAAATTCAATTTATTGGTTGGAAGAGATTTACAGCGAGAATATGATCAAGAACCTCAATCTATCATTACGCTACCTCTTCTTGAAGGAACAGATGGAATTGAGAAAATGTCTAAGTCTTATGATAATTATATTGCTTTAGACGATTCACCTCAAGATATGTATGGCAAATTAATGTCTATTAATGACTCTATGATTACAAAGTACTATAAACTAGCCGTATTTGCAGAAAAAGAAAAAGTTTCATCTATAGAACAGCAACTTAAAGATTCCTCTATAAATCCCAGAGATATCAAAAGAGATTTAGCCAAGGACTTGGTTGAGCGCTACCATGACAAAGACACAGCACTAGAAGCTGAGAAAGCATTTGACCAAATATTTGTCAAAAAATCTATCCCAGATGATATACCTATTTTTCAAGTTAAGATTGAATCTAATATTCTTGAAATACTATTGTCGGAAAAATTAATTGCTAGTAAGGCAGAAGGTAAGCGTTTAATAGTTCAGAATGCTATTAAAATTGACGGAGAAATATGTTCTGACATAGGTTATGTTATAAGTAAGGGGTGTGGCGAGCTTATTGTAAAGATTGGTAAAAGAAGATTTTTAAAAATTTCTGGCTAATCCTCATCGGAGAAATCATTTAACTTATTTTTTTGTTACTCAAATTCAATTATTCTTATAAATTCCATGGTAATTATTAATATGATTTGGAAAACTTATGTCTGATAAAATTATCAAAATAACAGATCAAAACTTTGATGAGCTTGTAATTAAAGCAGAAAAGCTCGTAATTGTAGACTTTTGGGCTGAATGGTGCGGTCCATGTAAAGCTATAGCACCCATTTTAGATAAAATTTCTGATGAATTTAGCGATAACGTACTTGTAGGTAAGGTAAATGTCGATGAAGTCAAAGAAGTGCCCGTAAAATACGGTATTCGCAGCATTCCAACTCTCTTGTTTTTCCTCAATGGTGAAATTGTAAAGCAAGAAGTCGGTCTTCAGTCTGAGCAGGCATTAGTTGATGGTATTAACCAAATCATAAAAAAAGGTTAATATTAAACAATTAATTTAAGTGACAGATAAAACTATTCATAAAACTATCATTATCGGTTCAGGTCCAGCTGGATTAACAGCTGCAATCTATGCTGCTCGTGCTAATTTAAGTCCAATTGTGTTTGAAGGTAATCAGCCTGGAGGGCAATTGACAATTACTACTGATGTAGAAAATTATCCAGGATTTCCGGACGGTATTTTAGGTCCAGACATGATGGACCTTTTTCGAAAGCAAGCTCAAAAATTTGGAGCCGAGTGTTTTTATAAGCACGTTTCAAAAGTTGATTTTTCTAGTTCTCCATTTAAAGTTTATGTTCAAGAGGAAGAATACCTTACTGAGTCAGTAATAATTTCTACTGGTGCATCGGCAAGAATGTTGGGACTCGATGCAGAAAAAGAACTAATGGGATACGGGGTAAGTACTTGTGCAACATGTGATGGTTATTTTTTCAAAGAGAAAGAAATTGTAGTAGTGGGTGGAGGTGATTCTGCGATGGAAGAAGCAAGTTTTTTAACTAAGTTTGCTAGCAAGGTAACTCTTGTTCATCGAAGAGATGAATTTCGTGCATCTAAAATTATGATTGATAGAGTTCTAGATAATCCAAAAATTGAAATTATTAAGAATGCAGTTGTAACTGATATTCTTGGTTCTCAAAAAGATGGAGTTTCTAGTATTTTACTTAAAGACACTATTGACGGAAAAGAAAGAAATTTTGAGTGTGACGGTGTATTCTATGGTATTGGCCACAAGCCAAATACTGATCAGTTTAAAGGTATTATCAATTTAAACGATCAAGGATATATAGTTACTAATCCAGGGTCAACTTTGACCAATGTAGCTGGAATATTTGCATGCGGTGATGTTCAAGACGATCATTATAGGCAAGCAATTACAGCAGCAGGGTCTGGTTGTATGGCCGCAATAGATGCCGAAAAATATTTAGAAGATTTATAGAATAGTTTTTCTGTCTTTTTAAGGAGAAAAAGATGGAACTAAAACAAATTTATGATATTAGTGGTCTAAAATTAAAATTTGGATCGAAAAAAGCACTAGAGATTAATACTCTAAAGTTTCACAACGGATTAATTTATGGCGTATGTGGTAACTTTGGATCTGGAAAATCTTCCTTACTTAAAGTTCTTTCAGGGCTTCAAAAAGAATCCAAAGGTGATGTTCTTTACCAGGGAGCTAAGTTCAAAACTAGTTTCTTTGGAGGTATTAAAAAGCATAAAGAAATTCAATATATTCACGTAGATATGCTCAAAGAAAGCTCTACGGTTGAGCAATTCTTAAAAAGTATGTTTTCTAGTAAAATAAAACAGATTCAATCACGCCATTTTAAACACTTCAGTCTTGAGCATCTATGGAAAACTCCTATAGGTAAGTTATCAGATGGCGAAAAACATTGGTTGAAAATTGTTGTAGGAGTAGAAAAAGATCCTAGAGTTCTTATTATTGATGATTATGCGCTACATCTTGACCCAAAGAATGAAATGATTCTTCGAAAAAAATTGATGAAAATGAATAATATTTTAGGGACAACAATCATTTTATCTTCAACAAATGATTATTTTGTGAAACAATTTGCAAATGTGGTCATATATTTAGATAACGGACATGTATCGAAAGTCAGAAAAGGATATAAGCGTAATAGCTTCAACAAAAGCAAATTCAAAAACAAAAAGTCGTAATATTTTCAATCTATTAGTTTTTGTTTTATTGATTGGACCTTTATTTGGTCAAATTGATAATAGGTTTAATATCTTTAGTTGGGAACAATATGGCGGAGTAGGTGCTGTTAATTCTATATCAGAAGATTATTCGTATTACTACTTTGGAACAGAAGATGCTGGAATTCTTAGATTAAACAAATTCTCACAGCAATTTGCTCGCCCTATTACTCAAGCTCAAGGACTAAAGTCTAATACAGTTGAACATGTTTATTTTGATGATAGTACTGGAATTTTATGGTCTGTTGGAGATAATTTTATTGAGTATAGTTTTTCCAGAGAGGGAAGTTGGAATAAAATAAATTATAATTTACTTTCACTCAAATCTGGAAATCAAATAATTGATATCGGTTCTAGTAAAGATTATTTATGGTTAAGAACAAATAGTAAATTTTTCAAATTAGATCATATAAATGGCATTCTATTAGGCGTTTATGCTTCACCAGATGAATCAAATATTTCTTGGGGAGATATTTCTTCTAGAGAATTGAGATGGAATGTATTTGATTTCAATGATTATTTTATAGAAGATGCATGGTTTTTGACTTCGAATGGGGCATCTGATAATAGAGGAAATTTTTCAAGATATTTATCTTACTATAAGTCAAATAATGGTATTAACTGGATATCTCTTTCCAATGGATATATTCTAAAAATAGACGAGTTTAACAAGTTGATAACTCCAATATTCTATGGTCTTGCATCTGCTGTTCCAACATCGATGGTTTATGATGATATATTGTGGATTTCAGGTATTGGAAATAAACTATCAAATGGTATTACTAAGTTTGATATCGACAATAATAATTTTGAAAATATTCTTTCAGATCAATATTCAAACTTTAGCAAAGATAACATTTATTCAAGTATTATGATTGATGATGAAATATGGTTTGGTCTAGATAGTTATATTTTAGTTTATAATAGAAAAAAAGATTCATTTAGATCTCTCGGTTTTGAGAAAGGCGTTCCTCGAGGCAAGATTACCCATATAAATCATAATAGTGGGTCAATATTTGCTGGATCTATTAATGGAGTTGTAGAGATAGATAGAGCTTCAAAAGCAAAAATAAATAGCCCAATAGAAAAATTTATTTTTTCTAGAAATTTATTTGTAGCTGACATTGAAAAATTTCAAGGAGATATGTTTTTTGTTTTAAGTAATAAGGTTTTTAAGTACGATAATGTAAAAAATGATATTTCAGCTCTCAATTGGAAAGATGGAACATTCGATATTTCATTAAAAAATAATCAAATTGAAATAGCATCTAGATCTGTATCAAAGATTTTTTCGAGAGAAAATAATTTATATATAATTACAGATTTAGGGGTGATAGACTATAATGAAGGGTCTATGATTGTACCTTCTAGTCTTTATTTCAATTACAAAGTAACCGATCTAGTTATAGTCGACAACTATCTCTTATTTTTATCAACATCGAGAGGTTTAGCTATTATAGATATGGAAACAAAAGAGCTTATCAATTACTATGATTTTTCTTTTTTAAGAAATATTTATCAAATGAAATATATTTCAGAATATTTAGTGTTACTAACAAGCAAAGGATTAATTAAGTTTAACTTCAATTTATGAAACATTTTATAACCAGCTGCTTACTCTTGCTTAGTGTAGTCTATGCCCAAAACTTGAATCAAAATATTGATCAGTTCAAGATTAATTCTTTTGTTCGACCAGTGGCTAAAGACTCTATAGAAGTTTTATCCTTTCTTGAGGTATCAAATAATGCACTACAGTTTTTAAAAAAAGATGGTGTATTTGAAGCTCAATATGAAGTAAGTATTGCTATTCTGGATAAAGAAAGTGAAAAACAGTCTTCTGAGCTATTTTCCGATACGATTACTACTAGAAAATTTTCCGATACAACATCTAAAGTAAAGAGAAAGATAATAACATCAGCATTTGTTTTACCAGTTGACAGCTATACTGTGACATCGAGCTTGAAAGATTTAGATATAAAGCTTTCTGGAAAAAAAGATCAAAAAATTGACTTAAAGAGTTTAATGGGTAGTGCTTCATTTAAAATATATGATCCAATATTTGTAAAGAATGAAAAAGGTTCATGGGGTTTTGGTTTAAATAAATTTCCTATTGATAGTAGGAGGGTAATACCAACAAACGATACTATTTCATTTTATCAATATATTGTGTTAAATCCAGGTGAATACAGTGTTACAATGAGTGTTATTTCAGATAAAAAAGTTCAATGGGAAGATTCTATTAAGGCATTTGCAGATAATGATGTTATTGGACATTTAGTGAATATTCCTATAAAAGATATCAGTAAGAAAGATTTAAGTATAAAAGTGGTGGTGAGTCAAAATAATAATACCTCATCAAAGTCATTTCCATTCAAGATAAAGAATACTATGATCTTTGATGGTATTGATAATATCGATACTGCACTACTTCAAATGAGTTATATCTTGACATCCGAAGAAAAGAAAGAGTTAAAAAATCTTAAGCAATCAGAAAAAGAGAAATTCTTTAGAAAAGTTTGGGCTAAAAGAGATCCTGTCGTTGAAACAAAAATTAATGAACTTATGGAAGAGTATTATACTAGAGTTGGTTTTGCAGAAGAGAGCTTTTCCAGAGGAACTTCCGGAGGTTGGAAGTCAGACATGGGAATGGTTTATATTTTATTTGGTAAGCCAGATGATATGGTTCGTTCGATGAATATGCAGGGTAGTTATAATTATGAGACGTGGTATTACTTTCAAATTAATGAAGAATTTACTTTTATTGATGAATATGGCTTCGGAGATTATAGGCTTAGAACGCCTTTACTATATTGAATTTGATGAAAAACGAAAAAAAATTAATCAAAATTTTAGAACGATTTAGAGATAAGTTGTCCCAAAAAGAAATCGATTTAATTGACAACATGTTTGAATCAGGAAATAGCGCCAAAAATCTATGGCATAATAGTGAATCCACTTATTCATTATTTACAGATGGCGCATCTCAGCTTGACAAGAATAATGCAGGAATTGGAGGATTGCTTAGGAGTGGCGAGGAAACAATCTTTTCTTTTGCTGAAAATGTAGGAGACTGCACAAATAATGAAGCAGAATATTTAGCCTTGATAAGAGGTATTGAGCTTTGTATAGAGAAAAAAATACTAGATATAAATATTTTTTGTGATAGTGAATTAATTGTAAGACAGGTTAATGGAGACTATAAAGTCAAGAACGAAAGAATGATTAAATTACACGCCAGAACTATAGATTTATGCTCAATTTTAGGAAATTGGTCTGTGTCTCATGTTATGAGAGAAAAAAATACAGAAGCAGATCTTTTGAGCAAAGAAGGTCTTACTAAATAAAAAAAACTAAGGAATGAGAATAAAATTTTATAACTTATAGACTATGAATTTCTTAAATAAAATAAAAAATGGATTTAGCGATAGCTTTAATTGGGTTAGTGGAGATATTGCAATTGACCTTGGAACAGCTAATACATTAATATGGTTAGCTGGTAAAGGAATTATCATTAATGAGCCATCTATTATTGCAAGATCTACAAAAACCGGAGCTGTTATTGCTGTTGGTGAAGATGCTAAGCAAATGTTGGGTAAGACTCATGAAGGTATTGAAACTATTCGTCCGCTAAGAGATGGTGTAATAGCTGACTACACTGCAGTAGATGAAATGCTGCAAGGTTTTATTAGAAAAGTAAATTTAAATCGTTTAACTAGGCCAAGAATGGTTATTTGTGTCCCGTCTGGTGTAACCGAGGTAGAACGAAGAGCTGTAAAAGATTCTGGAGAAAAACAAGCAGCTAGAGAAGTATTTCTTGTAGATGAGCCTGTTGCGGCAGCGATTGGTATCGGACTAGATATCAGTAAGCCTGTCGGAAATATTATTGTAGATATTGGTGGAGGAACTACAGAAGTAGCTGTAATATCATTAAATGGAGTGGTAACTAAGAAGGCAATTAGGGTTGCCGGAGATGAAATGGATGACGCCATACAGCACTGGTTTAGAAACGAACATAAATTAGAAATTGGAGCACAGACAGCGGAGCAGATCAAGATTACAGTTGGCTCAGCTATGAGATCGCGATCTAAGAATATTTTAGTAAAGGGTAGAGATTTGGTATCAGGTATACCTAAAACTATTGATATTAGATCGGACGAAATCAGACAAGCCTTGAAAGATCCTGTAAAAAGAATATTAGACGTAATTAAAGATGCATTAGAAGCAACACCTGCTGAATTATCATCAGATATTATTGACAGAGGTATTGTTCTTGCTGGAGGAGGCTCCCAATTAAGAGGTTTAGACCAAGTATTGCGTGAAAAAACAGGAGTACCTGTAAATGTTGCCGACGAACCACACTTAGCAATCGTTAAGGGCTGTGGAGCGGTAATAGAAGATTTAGAAAAATTTAAGCATGTTCTTCTTTAAGAATGGCTAAGACTGACTTATTTTTAAAAAAGAATTTAGATAGTTCAGTTTTATTTATCTGTATTTTGGCCTCATTTTCATTAATCTTCAGTAATAATAATCAAAAAATTCAAAAATTTCGTTCTACTACATTAGATACATTTTCTTTTCTGTATAAACCTTTTGACTGGTTAGATGATCAATTATTCTTAACTAGAAAATTAGAAGTTCTATCTCATGAAAATTTAAAATTAAATCTTGAAAATCAGATCTTAGCATCTAATAAAGTAGAAAATGAAAGATTGAGAGATCTTTTGAAATTTAGAAAACGAAATGAGTTAAATCTTGTTGGAGCTGATATCTTATCTAAGGGTGTTAATTCCAATATGTCTTCTGTATTACTAGATCGAGGTTTGGTTGATGGAATAAAAAAAAATAGCGCAGTATTGTCTTCGAGGGGCGTAGTGGGTAAGGTAATTTTTGTATCAAATAATCATTCAGGTGTACAGCTAGTAAGCGACGTAGACTTTAGATTAAGCGTAAAAATAATTCCCTCTGAAACAGAGGGTATCATGCGTTGGATTAAAAGTGATATATGTGAGGTTGCAGAGATTCAAACAACATCAGATGTTCAAATCGGTGACGTTGTTTTAACTTCTAATCTCAGCATATATTTTCCCCCTAATTTACCAGTAGGTGAAGTGATTAGCGTATATAAGAAGTCTAGTAGTTCAAATAAGGTCATTCGTATGAAGCTCTTTGCTGACTTAGCTACATTAAATCAATTATTTATTGTTGGCGAGGATAAGTAGAGTATGAATTTTAGCTTTAGCAGATATCTTTTCATTGCAATTATATTACAGTTAATTTTTGCAGAGCTATTGACGTTTGGTGGATTTCAGCCAAATATTATGCTACTATTTGTTATTTTGTCTTCAATACCAATTGAGAGCACGTCTCGTGCCACAATTATTGGATTCTTAATTGGATTTTTTTCAGATTTGGTATTATTCAATGGATTCTACTTGGGCTTATCAAGTCTTATATTTTCAGTATGTGCTTATTTTGCTTCTCAAGTAAGTTTTAATTTTGCATATAGAAATTTTGATTTATACTGGTTGAGTTTAGTATTATTAGGTACTGCCCTATATTCATTTTTTAGATACGATTTTTTCTTTTTTAACGATATTTTATTCTTCATAAAAAATTGGTTTTTTGTATCCTTATATACTTCTTTTGTAGGGTTTCTTGTTACTAGAATATTTAGAGTAAAACAATTGGTATTACAAGATGCTTAAAATAGAAAATAAAGCAGATATTTTTCATTATAGAGCTTTGCTTTTTATACTATGCTTCTCCCTTTTTTCCCTTTTGGGACGATATTTTTATTTACAAGTAATTGACTTTGAAAGACACTTTTCTAAATCTCAAGTCAATAGCGTTAAAGCGCTTACGACCTATGCTCCAAGAGGTCTAATTTTAGATCGTCATGGAGAAATACTTGTCGATAATTATCCAACTTATATATTAACAGTGACACCCCATGACCTTGAAGATAGAGATATAGAATTTGAAAAATTATCATCAATTATTGATATTGACATAGAAGAGTTGAATAGAAGATATAAAAAGTATTATAGAGGACGATTTCTTCCAACTACTATTGCAAAAAATTTAACATTCCAACAAATTTCTCAAATTGAAGAAATGAGATTAGAGTTTCCTGGCGTTCAATATGAACGATCCGATGAAAGAATATACTCCCCCATACTAAATGATGCTCATTTTCTAGGTTATTTGAGGGAAGTTGATAGAGATGCAGTTCCAAAGCTTGACAAAACCCTTCTTTATAGAGCGGGAGAATTAATTGGATGGCAAGGAATTGAAAAGGAATATGAAAAAGAATTGCGATTCTCTAAGGGTGTAGACTACATAGAGGTTGACACTTATGGTCGCGAGATTTTTAGGCTAAGAGATAATAATATTCCCGCATTTCCAGGAAAAGATCTTTCTTTAACAATCGATGCCAATTTGCAGAGATTCTCAAGAAGTATTCTTGAAGGAAAGAAGGGGTCTGTACTAGTTTCTAATGTTGATACAGGGGAAATATTAAGCATGGTTAGCAGTCCTTCTTATGACTTGAGCGTTTATAGAGGAACAACTTCTGAAAATGAGTGGAATGACTTATTAAAGAATAAAGACAATCCGTTATTAAATAGATCTATAGCTGGGCTTTATCCTGCTGGGTCGAAGTTGAAATTAATTACAGTTATTGATTTGATTGCAAACAGCTTAGTAGATCCATCTGATAGCTTAATGTGTACTGGTGTTTACATACCGCCTGGCAGTACAAATGAATTCCGATGTTGGCAAGAAGAAGGTCATGGTCTTGTTGATTTGAATAAAGCTATTGCACAATCTTGCAATATTTATTTTTATGAGACAGTCCAATTGATTAGCTTGAAAGATTGGACAGATACCGCTAAAAAGTTTGGCTTCAATGAACCAACAAATGTTGATTTGCCTAATGAAAAAGATGGATTAATTCCAGATAAAGACTTCTATGTAAAAAATTATGGAAGATGGGGTTGGTCTGAAAGAGGTGTTCTGTTAAACCTAACATTGGGTCAAGGAGATATTCTGATTACGCCAATTCAAGCACTAAGGTTTATCAATCATATTGCTTCAAGAGGAGTAACACCACAATTAAGGTTAAATCTCTCTAAAGAAATATCCTATTATGAAAAAATTGAATATCCAGAAAAAATATGGGATCATATTTGGGATGGGATGTACGATGTTGTTAATGCAGACCTAGGAAGTGGATGGAGAGCTCGATTAGATAGCTCAGATATCAAACTTTTCGGAAAAACTAGCACTGCTGAGAATCCGCACGGAGAGCCTCATGCATGGTTTATTGGATTTTTTGATGCTCAAGATACTACATATTCTATTGTTGTGATGGTAGAAAATGGAGGAGGAGGAGGAGCTGTAGCCTCTCCAATTGCAGGCGATATTGTTGAATATTATATCAATTCTTCAAAATTTTTAGCGGAGAATTAAAAATTATGTTCTTAGATCAATTTGCATCAGGTACAACAAAAGATTCTGTAATAAGGTTGTTTTTTATAATTGCAGGATTAATATTTTTTAGCTTAGTTACCTTATACAGTATTTCTGATGATCCATTAAGTTTTAATAGTTCATTTTATAGGCAATGTATTTTTCTTATCTTTTCTTCGATAGTTTTTTTTGTTGTTAAGAATATACCTATCAAAATAATTCATGATAACTCGACTTTAATATTTATTGGCACCCTCATTCTTTGTATAATACCATTTTTTTTACCGAGAGTAGAATATACTTATAGATGGATTGATCTTGGATTTTTTTATATCCAACCATCAGAGTATTTAAAGTGCGCTACTGTCGTTGTAGTTGCAAAATATTTATCGAACCATCAACTGGAAGTCAAAGATAATTCCATTATTATAATACCATGTTTATTGACTTTATTATCTGCTTCTATAGTATTGAATCAGCCAGATTTAGGAACGGCAGTTATTATCTTTGCTCCATTACTACCTATGCTACTATGGGCTGGAGTAAGTAACTTTACAATCTTTCTCATGATCGCACCTATTATTACAATTTTAGCCGCATCAAATATCATTTTTTTTACTGTATGGGCATTTATAATGTTTTGCTTTTTTCTGACTTTTCAAGCAAGTGTTGTAAACAAGACTATATTATACTTTGCTAATATTTTTACAGGTTTGCTGACCCCATTTTTATGGAATAATTTAGCAGATTATCAAAAGCAGCGTATTTTAACATTTTTAAACCCAGATCTCGATCCAATGGGTTCGGCTTATCATATCATTCAAAGTATTACAGCAATTGGTTCAGGAGGTCTTTTTGGAAAAGGGTGGGGCGCAGGATCTCAAACACAATTAAAATTTTTACCTGTTCAAGAATCTGATTTTATCTTATCTGTAATTGCAGAAGAGTTTGGGTTCTTTGGTATTTCTTGCGTGATGCTCCTTTGCTTCTTGTTAATTAAAACACTTTTAGATATTGCATTTCGCTCATCAGACTATTTTGCTAGCTTGGTTATAGTAGGACTAGCTTCGATTCTTCTTTCTCATATATTTATCAACTCTGCAATGACAATAGGTCTAATGCCTGTTAAGGGCCTTCCCATACCATTTATTTCAGCTGGAGGTTCGTTTTTACTCTCTTGTTTTATCATGATTGGTTTAGTAATTAATTTTTCAAAAAACTGAGTTAAATATTCAATTAAATAAGTCAAATAAATGAAAGAGTTTACTGAAAAGCAATTAGATAGAATTATTGAAATGGCATGGGAAGATAGAACTTCTTTTGAAGCTATTAAAATTCAATTTGATATTAATCAGGATGAAGTTATAAAGATCATGCGATCTACATTGAAAAACAAATCTTTCAGAATTTGGAGAAAAAGAACAAAAGGAAGAAAGACTAAACATAGGAAAATAAATGATATTTCTCCCATGAGATTTAGATCTAAAAACCAAAAATAATAATTATTATTGGGAGTTGAAATTCTAGCTGTATATCGTTACTTTCTTGTTACTCATTTATCATGACAAAAAAACTCTTTTATATAACAAGTGAAATGGATCCCTTTGCATCGGTTTCTCCTTTATCCGACCTCTCTGTCAAGGTACCTTTAGGTTTACAAGAGAAGGGTAACGACGTTAGATGTTTAATGCCGAAGTATGGATTTATAAGTGAAAGAAAATACATTTTAAGAGAAGTCATTCGCTTGAAAGAGATCTTATTTGATTTTGATGAGACCGATTACGCCTGTTCAGCAAAGAGTGCTTTTTTACCAAAATCAAGATTGCAAGTATACTTTTTAGAGCATGAAGATATTTTTGGAGAATTAAATAATCTTTTATATAAAGCAAAAAATGGAAGATATTTAAATGATAACGATAAGAGATTTGCCTTCTATTGCTTAGCAGCAATCAAAATGTTACCAAACTTATTTTGGTACCCCAATGTTATTATTTGTAGTGGATGGACATCCGCATTAATACCTATGCTAGTTAAAATATTAGCACAAGATGATAAAGATTTATCAAAAATTAAGACAGTATATGTAGCAAGCTCTTTAAATGAAGATATTGTTTTTGATCCTAGTAATCTTGGATTTAAGAAGGAAACTTTTTCGTCATTCAAGTCGTTGAACTTTAATCAGGTTGGATGTATGTATGCAGATAAAACTATTATTGTTAATGGTGCAGAAAAAGTATCATCAAAGCTGATGAAGTTAAAAGTTTTTAAAGATGCTAAGAATTGTTCTATTGTAGATCTTGATTATGGAGATAACACAGATTATTCTCCTTTATTAGATGCTATTGAACTTGCAATAAAAAAAATATAAGAAATGCATAATTATTTTTCGAAAAAATGGCTACTAAATACAGGTATTGTATGTCTGTTTTTTACTGCATGCTCAGAAGAAACTATCGTCTATAGCGAAATAGAAAATCCAAATTATACCATTAATACATTAACGCTTCCTTTGGATCAAAATAAAGTATTTCAAGTAAGTCCAACTGCACTTGGAGGGGGAGGAAAATTTTACTTTGGAGATGTTAAGGGTTCAGAAAATCTATTTACTTTATTTAGCCTTACTTTATTCTCAGGATCGTTGCCTCCAACTTCATTATTTGACTTATTAGCAGATTCCATTCAAGTGGATAGCGCCCTGGTATATATGCAAACTGCTGATTCCTTAAATTCAACATCAAACTTATCGTTATATTCAATTCTTGCAACCGAAGATAGTATTTTTTCCGAAGATTCTACTAGCTACTATACATTAGATAACTATTTAGACTTTGAAAACAATTCTACGTTATTGCATCAAATTCCCTTGGTTAATATTGAACCTGATAGCGCAGGGTATGATACCTTAAATTTCTTATTTAAAGACGAAAATCTTGAATTATTAAAAGAATTCTACTTTGACACCACAACGTATCCAGCACGAACTTTGATGTTAAAAGATGATGGATTAGATGAATTGTTTACTATTGAAAGTGATGAAAGTAGTTACCAACCTAGAATGAGAGTATGGTACAAGGCGACAGTAAATGATACTACAATGATAGACACCTCTATTCTTTTCTTCGGAGATAGAGGATTAAGTATTTTTTCTCCACCAGAAGTAGAAGAGGAAGATAAGGATTACATAACAATTAATTCCGGTTCAGGACTTCAATCGCTATTAAGATATGATTTAGATATCATTAACGGTTTAGAAAGAAATTCAATTGTAAAAAATGCAAATCTCGTGCTAAATGTAGAATCTTCAAATCTTGAAGAAGATGATGAGTTTTATGTAGTAGTTGCAGCACTTGCAGATTCCGTAGCAAATTGGGACTTTACCACATTTTTATCAGATGATGAATCATTGAGCGATTCAGTTTATGCGGCAGATCCAAATTTCATTATATCAAGAAAGATTGAGGATGGAAAGATTGAAATTCCTATACAAGCTTTTCTTCAATCATATAAAAATGATCTTATTAGCAATCACGGTTTAATGCTTTATAGTGGTCCAGTAAATAGTCCATTTGATAAGGTTAGATTAGATATGGATTCAGTAGAGGTGTTATATGTTAAGCCGTAATTTTATTTTATTGCTATTTATAAGCACACTGTTTGGTCAATCAACCATGAATGGATATGGCTATGGTATGTTTGCTAATAAGAGTGATGCATCTGCATTAGGCTCAGAATCTGTAGGTTTACTGCCTAGTTTTAAGACCGGTGTTTCATTATCAAATCCATCAACATGGCATAAATTGCCTGTGACATATTTGAGCACTTCATTTGTAGGTCAAAATAATGAGTTCAGCTCTAGCACAAGCACTCATTCAGGTTTGGCTTCCGCAAGATTAATTATTCCAGCTAAGCAAAAATTGTCATTTGGGTTAACATTTAATCCACTTTTTTCTAGAGAAATAACAATTGTAGATAGTACGTTTAATGAATTTATATTTACTAATTCCGATACGTTAGACTATTCTCGCTCAAATACTACAGGTGGAGGCTCGTCAATGGCTCAATTTGCTGTAGGTTATAAACTTACAGATACTGATGATATTGGAGTAGGGCTAGATGTTGTATTTGGTTCATCGAGATCAACACAAAATCTTATTATTGATTCTGATAATCACTTACTTCAATCAAGAGATTATTTTTCAGGATCGTTGCTTGAGCTCTACTATACTACGAGTCGATTTTCATTTAATGAAAATCCATTAATTTTATCTTTAAATTATAATTTTTCATTAAATGACATAGATGTAGAAAATGAGTCATATCAGGCATTTTTAGATCTAAATTCAAATAATTATCATGACTCCCAGGATTATCCAAATGTCGCTGCGGCATTAATGCCTACCAATACTGTATTCAAAAATGAAATTTCAATAAGCGAGTTTAAGGCGGGGGTTGATTATGAATTTGCTGAAAGATATCACGCTCAAATAGAAATGCAAGCATGGAGTAATAGTGGAAAAAATGCTTTAACTAGCTCTGTTTATCCTGGCTATATCAAAGGAAAGAGCAAGGTTAATATTAGTTTTTTAAAGTTTGCTAAACCATATTCAAGAGATAGGCTTAATTTCAGAGCAGGATTATCATTTAGTGATTATGATATTAAAAATCTTGATAATGTTAAAGAGGTTGGCTTAGGTTTAGGCTTAGGTATTGAATTTGGTCTTTATAGAAATCAAATTGATTTTGGATATAATATTGTAAATAGAGATAATATATATACCATAGGAAGTGAGACTGTACAATCATTTAATGTAGGGGTAAGTATTGGTGATTTATGGTTCGTTAAAAGAAGAAAAATATAAAAATTAGGTGACAAAATGAGAAATTATTTATGGACTATAATTGGTTTAGGTATTTTATTCTCCGCATCCCTTGATGCTCAATGTAGAAGAGGAGAACAGTTAAGAATTACAAATGATGTTGAAGTTAAGGTAGTTGATTGTAGAGAAGCTACTAGACTTATTTATAATGATGGATGGTATCCTTATTCCATAGAGGATGAAAGAGAAGATAGATGTCCTCAATTATCCAGCAGTTCCGCTGAATACTACAGGAGCAGTAATTGGGAATTAAGTGCCAATGCTTACTCTGAAATGATGAATTTAAGATGCGATCAATGGGACTCAGATTGGGTAAATCCAAATGATGTATATTTATATTGGGCGATTGCACTAGAGTATCTAGGAAAATTTGATGAATCTGAAAAAGTTTTAGTTGAAGGCTTAGAAGAATTACCAGATAATACAGACCTAATGAAAAGATTGGCGTATTCATTTAAAAAGCAGGGTAAGACCGAAGAAATGATTATCGAATATGAAAGAATATTAGATTCTGGTGATAGAGATACTGATACATTACGAGACTTAGCATCAGCATATGGAGATCAAGGAAGAACAGATGAACAGGTATCAGTTCTAAAAAAAATCTTATCTTTTGAACCAAACAATTCAGCTATTCAATCTGAATTAGCTAGAGTCTATGAAAGTTCCGGAGAGGACCCACTAGAAATTTTTAAAGCAAGATTTGAAGACAACCCAGAAAACGCTTCCTATGCATTAGAGTACGCACAAAAATTAATGGACAATGGAGATATTGATGAAGCCATAGGTGCACTAGAAAATACTTTAAGTTATAATGACACCAATAATATGGTATATCTTACGCTAGGAAATGCCTACAATGAAAACTCAGATTTTTATGATGCAATTAAAACTCTTGAAGATCTATTTGACCTAGACCGTAATAATTATAGAGTCGCAATAAAGATTTCTGAAAATCATATTGAATTGGATGAATTTGATAGCGCCTATGAATGGGGATCAAAAGCATTAAAAATATCAAAAAAGAATGCAGAATCCTTATCTCATATGGGTAATCTGTACTATAAAGCTATGAATGCATGTAGGGGAGATAATTTTTCACGTTCTGATAAAACTGTGGCTTCTTTAGCATATACTTACTTTACTCAAGCGGAGAAAAAAGGTAATTCTAAATATTTTAAGCAAAAAAGATGGCTTGAAGAAAACGACGTTTTATTTGGGCGAGCAGACTGGTTTATGCTTGATAAAGATATTCAAGTTTCTGGAGAAGTATCCCCAGCTGGTAGATGTTACGATTGGGTAAGTGAATCACTTACAAAGCAAAGCGATTGGTAAGATCATGTCTCAATTGAAGAAAGAAGATAATGAAATTTTTGAAATCATTAATTCTGAATTTAATCGTCAAGAAAATTTCCTTGAATTAATTGCCTCAGAAAACTTTACAAGTAAGGCGGTCTTAGAAGCGGCAGGTTCTGTTTTAACAAATAAGTATGCAGAAGGCTATCCCGGAAAAAGATATTATGGTGGATGTATTCATGTTGATGAAGCAGAAAATTTAGCTATTGATCGCGCTAAAGAGCTATTTAAAGCTGAATATGCCAACGTACAACCTCATTCAGGTTCTTCGGCGAATATGGGTGTATTTTTGGCCATGCTGAACCCTGGAGACTGTATTATGGGGCTTGACCTAAGCCACGGCGGACATTTAACTCATGGCTCTAAAGTAAGCTTCTCTGGAAAGCTTTATAGTGCAGTAACATTTCATGTTAAAAAAGAAGACGGTTTGATTGACTTTGACGATCTATTGAAGAAAGCAAGAGAGCATAAGCCTAAAATAATAATTTGTGGAGCAAGCGCTTATCCAAGACAGGTAGAATTTGAAAGATTTAGAGAAATTGCCGATGAAGTTGGAGCATTCTTGCATGGAGATATTTGCCATAATTCAGGCTTAATTGCAGCCGAAATGCATCCTTCGCCATTTCCACATTGCCATGTTGTTTCTACGAGTACTCACAAAACTTTAAGAGGACCTAGAGGGGGAATTTTATTAATGGGTAAAGATTTTGAAAATCCATATGGTATAGTAGCTCCAAAATCAGGCAGAGTAAAAATGATGTCTGAATTATTAGACGGTGCGATAATGCCAGGAATACAAGGCGGCCCTTTGATGCATATTATTGCTGGAAAAGCAGTAGCATTTAAAGAAGCTTTATCCCCAGAATTTAAATTATATATAAAACGAGTTCTAAAAAATGCTCAATGTTTTGCAGAAGAATTTGCAAAAAGAGGATACAAGCTGGTTTCAGGAGGAACAGATACTCATTTGGTATTATTGGACTTGCAGAATAAGTCTATATCTGGAAAACGAGCTGAAAATGCCTTAGATGAGGCTGGTATTACAGTAAATAAGAATATGGTCCCTTTTGACCCAAAGAGTCCATTTGTTACTAGTGGAATAAGAGTTGGTTCACCAGCACTAACTACTAGAGGGATGAACACTGATGAAGTCAGAATTGTAGTAGATTTAATTGATAGAGTTATCATGAATAACGAGGATGAATCTATTGTTAATTCTGTCAAACAAGAAGTGCAAGACTTATGCAAATCATTTCCAATTTATGGCTAATACTAAAATAGGAAAAGCTTCTCTAGTAATCTTTACCAGCTTATTTCTTAGCGCATGTTCCTCAAACAAAGATCTAATGTTTGGAGCTGGTATAGCGGAATATGCTATCCCAATTTCATTTAAATCTCATGAAAAAAAAATCAAAAATGATTCGTTTAATTCAATAGTATATTTAAATGCATCTAAAAGCTTAACACAATATTCATATGGCATTCTAATGGAAAAGGCGGATAGGTTGATGTATGTAGATTATTATACCGCAAGAGACTATTATAGCGAGTCATTAGACTTGTTTTTAAAATCAAGAAGTTATATGGTGCAAGCACTTTCTTTAAGACATTCTGATTTTGAATCAAAAATGATGAAAAAAGAAAGTATAAACTTTAAAATAGACGATGTGCCTTACCTTTATTGGCTTAGCGGTTCAATGGCGGGATCAATACAAGCGAGTCAAGGGGATCCAGAGCACTTAATCGACTTGACGAACATTAGATGGTTGCTTGAAAATGCTATTGTACTTGATCCAAACTGGGAAAAGGGCTCTTTATATGCTGCAATGATGAGTGTATATCTCAATGATTTGAGTGGAGATCAGGATTCTGAAAGAAAGGCTTTAGAGTATTTTGAATTAGCTGATCGCGCGGCAAATGGATATAATATTAGTATTTATGTTACATTAGCTGAAAGTTTTGCTGTTTCAAAGCAAGACAAATCATACTTTTTAGAATTAATTGATAAAGCTTTAACGATTGATATTAGTAAAGACAAAGATATGAAGCAGGCAAATACGTTATCTAAATTAAGAGCAAAATGGTTGTTAACTAGGGTAGATGAACTTTTTTATATGTAACTTTATATCATGAATCTTATAAAAAATATTTTCTTAATCATTCTTTTGTCAGGATCTTTGCTTTCAAAGCCAATTATTATCAAACTTGCTACCGTAGCACCTGAGGGAACAGAGTATTATAATCTTCTGTTGGAAATGGGTCAAAGATGGCAAGAAGAGACAAATGGTCAGGTGCAGTTACGTATATACCCAAACGGTGTAGTTGGAGGAGAGATAGATACAATTCGTAAAATGCGTATTGGTCAAATTCAAGGATCTGCTATGTCTTCCATTGGATTAGCGCGTTTGACTGACAGTATTCAAGCATTTACTTTGCCCATGGGCTTTAAGGATTATAATGAAGTTGATCGAGTTAAAAATGCTATGTTTGATGATATCGACAGTGAATTGTCCGACAGTGGATTTAAGTTGTTATTTTTAGTAGATATTGGATGGGTTTATTGGTTTTCAGCTGATGAGATCGCAGTGCCTCAAGATTTAAAAGATGCAAAAATTTTTACATCAGCAGGTGATTATGTAACTGTAGAATTGTTTAAAAAATTTGGTTTTAATGCTATTCCGATAGCAGAAACTGATATTCTTACAGGATTGCAAACAGGAATGATCAATGCAATGCAAACTGTACCTATTTTATCTGCGAGTTCTGGTTGGTCTGCATTAATGCCAAACATGTTAGATTTAAAATGGGGTGCTTTTATAGGTGCGGTAATAATAGATGATAAAGTTTGGTCAAAAATTAAACCTAAACATCAAAAGGCAATGATTGTAATAGCGGAAGATATTGGAAGAAAATATCAGAAAAATGGCAGAGAAATGGAAATAAAGGCTATTCGTGCAATGGAAGAGTATGGTATGAAGGTCAAGACCCCAAGTTTAGAGGAGTTAGAAGTCTGGGAATCATTCAAAAATGAAATAACTCCAGATGTAATCGATACATTTTTATCTGAAGAAATTTATAATAAAGTTACTACAGCTATTGATGAACAATAGCTTGCTTAGCAAAGCAGAGAATTTTCTTTGTTACACATGTTTTGCTATCATCGTTTCTTTCCCTGTTTTTCAAATTCTATCTAGATTTATAGATATATTCTCAATTCCTGCATCTCAAGAAATTGTTCAGCATATGACATTATGGATTGCTTTTATAGGTGCAGTATTAGCTGCTAGATATAATAGATTATTAGCAATTGTTAGAGAGCCAATATTCAATCAATCTTCTGAATTTAGAATTAGTCATTTTTTAGTTCATATGTGCTCAGTAGGAGTAGTTTTCGTACTTGCCATTTCTTATTTAAAAATGATACAGATTGGTATTGAATATCCAGAATTTATTGCTCCATATATAACAGTATGGTTTGCCCAAAGTATTATCCCTGTGGGGTTATTATTAATATGGTATCATATGATAATGACGAGCAGTAATAAATTAAATTATCGCCTCTTATTAATATTAGGCTCTTTATTAATGACTGCAATCCTTTATTATTGGCAATTTCCATTTTCTAATGAAAGTCTTTTATTTGTCAAGGTTGTAAGTGTTATTGCTTTGGTAGCATTTGGACTACCTATTTTTATTGTTTTAGCTACTCTTTCAATACTTTTCTTTTTATCAGAACCTACCGATTGGGCTACAAATTTTGATCTAATGTCGACTATTAGTGATAGCGCGTATCGTATCGTAGTTTCTCCTACACTTGCAGCTATTCCTATTTTTACATTAGCTGGATATATACTTGCTGAAAGCAATATTTCTAAACGATTACTAAATTTTTTTAAGGCATCATTAGGGTGGCTTCCAGGTTCAACTGTGTTAATTGTAGTTTTATTATGTGCTTTTTTCACTGCACTAACGGGGGGATCTGGAGTAACAATTTTAGCCTTAGGAGCTATTTTATATCCTATTTTAATCGAAGACGGTTATTCAGAAATTTTTTCTTTAGGTTTAATAACAACTGCAGGATCCCTCGGATTGTTGTTCCCACCAAGCTTACCTGCAATAATCTATTCTGTTACAGCAGGAATTAATCCGATTGAGTTATTTAAGAGCGGACTTATTCCAGGTCTTTTTTTATTGTTCATTATTGTTTGTTATGGTATATATCATAAACCAAAGAATCAGAGAAGGATTAAATTTAATATCCAAGACCTAAAACAGTCTTTTTTTGATGCAAAATGGGAGATAGCTATACCAATATTAATCATTTATGGCTTATTTAGTGGCCTAGCTACTCTAGTAGAATGTGCAGCTTTATTAGTTTGGTATGTTGTATTTGTAGAGGTTTATATTTATAAAGATATAAAATTTAAGGAAATCCCTAAAATTGTCATTGATTGTGCAACTTTAGTTGGAGGGGTTTTAATTATACTCGGTTTTGCAATGGGATTTACTGGATATCTAGTCGATGCTCAAGTTCCTTTAAAAATTTTACAATTTGTAAAAGTATCAATTGATTCTCCTATAGTATTTTTATTAGCACTAAATATTTTATTGCTGATTGCTGGGTGTATTATGGATGTATTTTCAGCTATTATTGTTATAGTGCCTCTAATTGCTCCTCTAGCTATGCATTTTGGTATTGATCCAATACATCTAGGAATCATTTTTATTGCTAATTTAGAGTTAGGTTATATTACACCTCCCGTTGGTATGAACTTATTTTTAGCCTCTTATCGTTTTAAGAAAGATATGCCAACAATTTATGCAGCTACCATGCCTTACTTTTTTATAAGGTTAATTGGTGTTTTGATTATAACATATATTCCTTTGTTCTTTTACTGATTATTATTTATCTTTATCTATTATGAAATATAAAAATCTAATTGCAACCGTTGTTTTACTATCACAAATTGTTATGGCCCAAGGCCAAGCAGGATCATTATTTTTATCCATTAATCCAGGCGCGAGAGCTAATGGTATGGGAGAGGCGCAAATTGGAATTGCAAACGATGCTTATGCAACGTATTATAATCCAGCTGGCTTATCTAATCTGTCTAGCACTCAAGCTTCTTTTATGCACACGAGCTATCTTCCAAATTTAGTGGATGATATGGCATATGATTTTATTACATTTGCTACACCTTTTAGAGAAGATGAAGCAATTGGTGGACATTTTACTTACTTAAATCTTGGAGACCAGATAAGTACAGATGCAAATGGAGCTGAACTAGGTTCATTTTCCAGTTATATGTATGCACTAAATTTATCTTATTCTAAAAAAATTGATGAAGACTCATCTTGGGGAGTAAATGGAAAATATTTTTATCAAGAACTCGCTGTTATTAGTAGTCTTGATGCCTCTAGTAGTAGTGTAGCATTCGATGTGGGTTATTTTAAGCACAATGCAATGGATAATCCTAACCTGACAATGGGCGCTGTTTTAACAAATGTAGGTCCAGGCGTTAGTTTCGGAGATGGTGAAGAAGATCCATTACCTACCAAGCTTGGTTTAGGTCTAGGTTATTTAACCCTTGAAGGTAAGGCAAATTTAGCCTTTGATTTAAATTATGAAGTAAACGATCAGTCAATGGTTACTAACCTTGGAGTAGAATACTACCTTGTAGATGATTTCGCATTAAGAGCAGGAATCATGAACGATCCATCTGGTGATTTAAGCTATACAACTCTTGGTTTAGGTGCTCGCATAGATGCGCTTGGATTTGATTTAAGCTATATCATGGGAGGAGAGCTTGATCCACATTCAAATATGGTGAGATTCTCTTTAAGTGGTTCATTCTAACCCTGAACTAAGATATCAAATAGCATCTAATATGAAATTCATATTTATCTCAATTATTTTTTTTATGACCGGTTGTGGTTGGGCCAATCCTTTTGATGACAATATTCCCTATAAAACTAGATTTGAAGATGGTTTAGTATTCTTTGAGGATGAAAAGTATCCAAAGGCAGCACAGCAATTCGACATTATTGTCGATAGGGGGTCACATACTGACTTAGGTGATGATGCATTATTCTTTTTAGCAGAATCTTATTTCTTAGACGAAGATTATGAATTAGCTCTAATTGAATATGAAAAATTAGTTTCAAGAATGGGGTTTAGTCCTTATATCGAGAAAACTCGATGGAGAATATGTGAAACTTTAATGGCTCTATCTCCAAATTATTATCATGATCAAGAATCCAGTAGAAAAGCTATCATAGAAATACAGCAATTTTTAGATGACTATCCTTCATCTACTTATTCTGTTGATGCAGATAAACTTATTAAAGATCTTAGATTAAGGTTAGCTCAAAAGAATATGGAGACAGGAGAGCTTTACTTTAAGTTGAAAGCTTATGACTCAGCAATAGTTGCTTACAAGATTGTGATAAGCGATTATTATGACACATCATATTATAGGGACGCTAATTTAGAAGTAATACGCTGCTTAGTGCTCTTAAACCAAAATCAAGAAGCTCAAGAATTTTTTGATAGCCTAAATGCAAGTAGCGATTCACTAGTTAATGAAAGTTTTAAAGAATTAGCTTCAGACATCTTAAATAACAACTCCTAAGGTAATTAAATTATGAAAACCTGTATATTTGGCGGTACATTTGACCCTCCTCATATTGGACATCTCTTAATTGCTCAGACGATTATCGAGTCTGAAAACTTTGAAAGATTAATATTCGTTCCTGCAAATATTTCTCCTGCAAAACAAGGTAAAATTATATCATCTTCAAAGAAAAGATTAGATATGTTAAACATGGCTCTTACAAGTAATGATAATTTTGAGATATCTGATTTTGAAATTAATAAAGGAGATGTTAGTTATACCGTTGACACTGTTAAAGAGTTTGCTAATAATCTGAATTTAGATAAGAAGGATTTATATTTTTTAATGGGTAGTGATACTTTACGAGAGTTTCATAAGTGGAAAGATCCTGAAAAAATTATGAGTTTATGCAATATTATCGTTGCTATTAGACCAGGGTTTACGCCAAGCGATATACCACAGTGGATACTAGATGAAGTACATTTTGCTAATATACCTCAATTTGAAATTTCATCTACGACCATAAGGGCGCGTTGGAGAGATGGTAAAACAATTAGATATATGGTACCAAAAGAAGTTTGGGAATATATTAATAAAAATGGACTATACTAGTGTTATCTAGCATCTTCTTTTTAATAATAGGTTCTATTGGTTTATTTTATGGTTCAGAGTGGTTAATTGATGGAGCAAAAGATATAGCAAAGAAGTTTAAAATTTCTGATCTAGTTATTGGATTGACAATTGTTTCTATAGGAACCTCATTTCCTGAGCTAATAGTTGGAATTATTTCTTCCTTTGAAGGGCATAATGATTTTGTTATTGGTAACGTACTAGGATCAAACGTCGCAAATATCGGATTAGCTTTGGGATTACCTGCAATATTCTATAAAATGAATTTTGAATACAAGAATGTAATATCTGCATTTTCTTATAATCTATTAGCTTGTGGCGCGCTCTATTATATCATCTTGGATAATCGTATTGATTATTCAGACTCTCAGATACTTCTATTTTTATTTGTTATTTATATTATTGCCAGTTTCCTGAGACCAAATATCACTTCATGTAATGGTGAGCTTGAAAATGAAAAGAAAGTTTGTTTAAAAAAATCATTTGGAAGATTATTTGTTGGATCAATAATGCTATATGCTGGTTCTGAGCTTTTTATTTCAAATGGAGCGTCGCCATTAGTTCGCGAGTTTGGATTTTCTGAAAAAGCAATTGGCATGACTGTTGTAGCTATAGGAACGTCTCTTCCTGAGCTATTTGTCACCCTAATGGCACTTTCGAAGAAAGAGGTAGGTATATCATTGGGTAATATTATTGGATCGAATATTTTCAATATTTTATTTGTTTTAGGTGTGGTGAGCTTTATAAGTCCTCTTCAAGTGAGTAACGTATCCTTTGAATTATTCTTTGGAGTGGGATTATTGCTCTTATTAGCTTTATTAAGCTTTTTTTATAAAGGGCTCAATAAATTATCTGGTTTTTTATTGGTATCAATATATGTCTTATTTCTTTATCTTCAGTTCTATGGTTGAGTTTAAAAATATTACATATAATTACTCGTCAAAATCTGGAATCTATGATGTCGATTTAAGCATTAAAGATGATGAATTCTGTTTCTTAGTTGGTCCTACAGGATCTGGAAAAAGCACACTCTTAAAACTTTTATATTTTGATCTTTTTCCTGATAAGGGAGATGTAAGAGTTTTAAAATATCTTTCTTCTAAGATAAAGAAAAAAGATATTCATAGAGTAAGAAAGAAAATCGGAGTAATTTTTCAAGATTATAAGCTATTAAAACAAAGAACAGTCTATGAAAATATAGCACTTCCTTTGCATATAAATGGCATTGGAAGAAAAAAAATATCTAATCTTGTAAATGAAGCCCTAGAATTAACAGAGCTATCCAGATATTCAAAGAAATTTCCGAATGAACTATCTGGAGGAGAACAACAAAGAGTTTGTATAGCACGAGCAATTGTTAAAAATCCAGACATAATTTTAGCCGATGAGCCTACTGGAAATCTTGATCCAACAACAGGACACAAAATTTTAAGGATATTAGAGCAAATTAATAAAGAGGGTACATGTGTAATAATGGCTACACACAACTATAAATTAATAGCAGAAAAACCATATAGAGTTATTGAGCTAGATCAGGGTAGAGTGGTGAGCGAATGATAGATAAAATAGCATTTCTTTTTGCCGAAGGATTTAAAAATTTTTTAAGAAATAAATTGACCAACTTCTTATGTATAATAACAATTTTAATTAATTTTACCATACTTGGAACGTTTTTTGTTGTAGGTTTCAACACAGACAGTCTTGTTGATTTCTTTCGCTCAAAATACACTTTTGAAATTTTTTTGAATGAAGAAGTAGATTTAAAGCAATCAAATGCTATTGTTGCTGACCTAGAAGCAAATTCAGCTATATCATCAGTTATGCTTATTGATAAAGAAAAATCTGCAGATATTTTCTTAAAAGAATTTGGTGAAAATGTAGTAGATATGTTAGGATACAATCCTTTACCAATATCTTTAAAAATTTCTCTGCAAAAAGATAATTTTGATTTAAAAAAGATAGAGTCGTTGATTGATGAAATAGAAGGATACAACTTTGTAGATAGTGTAGAATATAGAGGTGCTTATATTGATAGTATTGAAAGTAAAATCAATCTTTTTATTTTCTTCTTTTTAGTGTTGGTTATTGGAATCATTTTTATTTCAATTCAAATGATTTCAAATACAGTGAAGCTTTCTATGTCAAATAGGAGTGATTTCATTGAAATATTACAATACAATGGAGCTTCTAATATGTTTATAAAAATACCATTTTTCATTGAATCAATATTACAATCTGCTATTGGAGCATTTATTGCATTTTTATTAGTGAATTATAGTTTCATTGTAATAAATTCCTACTTCAATTTGAATATACAAGTTGACGATGTTTTATGGGCTTGGATGATTGGCTTATCTTTGATAGTAGGTATATATGCATCCAATAGAGCAATGAAAAGAATATTATTATGAACAAAAAAGTAAAAAACGGATCAAGTAGTTCACCTGTTAGCAAAAAAGCTACTTCAACGAAGAAAATGACAAAGAAAGATTTAGAGATGGTCATTAATTCTCTTGAGGATAAACAGCTTAGATTAAAAGCTGAATTTGATAATTTCAGAAAAAGAAAAGAATCTGAAATTTCTGCACTTTTTAAGTACGATGGTAAAAATTTTATAATTGATTTTCTATCTATTTTAGATAACATAAATAGAGGAATTGAATCCTATAAGGATGAAAATACAAAGAAGGCATTAGGGCTAATTAGACAAGATTTTTTGAAAAAAATGAACGATAAAGAAATTAAAGAATTTGGAAAAGTTGGAGATATCTTTAATCCAGAATTACATGAAGCTCTTACCACTGCAAGCTTAGAAGATAAAAAAGATGATGAAATAGTTGAAGTTTATGAGTTGGGATTTAAATATAAAGATTTGATTATTAGACATGCAAAAGTCGTGGTAAATAAAAAATGAAAGATTTCTATGAAATATTAGGCGTATCTAAAGACACTCCAGAAAATGAAATAAAGCGTGCATATCGTAAAATTGCTATGAAGTATCACCCTGATAGAAATCCCGACAATAAGGATGCTGAAAAAAAGTTTAAAGAAGCAGCTGAAGCATATTCAATTTTAGGTGATGCTTCTAAGAGGCAAAAGTATGATCAATTTGGCCATTCTGCATTTAACGGAATGGGCGGAGGACAATCAGGATTTAATTCTATGAATATGGACGATATCTTCAATCAATTTGGAGATATTTTTGGTGGAAATAATCCATTTGAATCATTTTTTTCTGGAGGAAGATCTTCATCTAAGCCGAGAAGTGGAGGAGATGTTAAGGTTAAAATTGAAGTATCTTACGCTGAAATCGTCAATGGTGGAGATAAAAAAATCAAACTCAGAAGACTTAAGTTGGCAGATGGAGCCACTTTTTCAAATTGTTCAATGTGCAATGGATTAGGTCAAGTAACAAGGGTTACTAATTCTTTCTTAGGCCAAATGCGATCTACATCAGTTTGTCCCGAGTGTAAAGGCTACGGTAAAACTATTGATAAAATTCCATCTGGTGCAGATAAAAATGGAATGATTAAAAAAGAAGAAACAATCAAAATAAAAATACCAGTCGGAGTTGAGAATGGTAATTATATGACCCTAGAATCCCAAGGACATGAAGATATTAATCGTAATGCAGGAGATTTGTATGTATTCTTTGAAGAGGAAGAGCATGAGCATTTCTCAAGATATGGAAATGATGTTTTGCTGCAAGTGAAGGTTGGTTATTCACAGGTCGTTTTTGGAGATAAAATTGATATTCCAACAATCAATGGCCATGCCAGCTTGAAGATTCCTTCAGGTCTCCAGCCTGGTCAGATTTTAAGAATTAAAGGTAAAGGGTTTTCTAAGCTTGGAAAGACTAGCAGAGGTGATCAGCTTGTTAAGGTTCAAGTAGATGTTCCTAAAAATCTTTCAAAAGATGAAAAAAGAATCATTAAAGAGTATTATGAAATAGAAAAAGATAAAGACATTAAATTTGAGAAGTTTGAGGATTAATATCTTGCTATGTTCTTGATTTATTGTAAATTCTGTGGAGCCTAAAATGAATAAAGCCAAACAAAAATTTTTTAACGACTACTTAGAGATTATTACTTTCTTTGTTTTTCTACTCATTCTTCTTGTAATGTATGTTCCTAGCATGATTTGGGAAGAAGAGGATATGTATAAAAATGAAAGTAGATCTCGTATGCAAGCATTGTATAACGTTGAAAACTTTCACAACATATTAGTAGGAAAATATGAACAAGATGGTCTTAAAGCGGTAACGCTCGTAAATGCTGTTAGGGATTCAGTAATGGCTGATTCTACTTTCTTAGGCGATCAGTCAATAAAATTAAACGGAGAAGAATTTCTTGTTAATATCCCTAAAGGTTTTGATGTAGAATATGATACAACTTTCGGACAAAGAAGAGTTGCAAAAGAAACAATTGTTGATACTACGGTAACTATAGTAATGCTTTCAGAAGATACAGGACTTGAAGATACTTTATATGTTCAAAAAAGAAATCTTTTTGAAATGCAGGAAGACCCGCTTTTCTTAAGCGTTGTTAAAGAAGCAACTTTTGAGCGAATTGAAACTGTATCATACTTCGATAGAAGATTTAGAAAAGAAACTACTCCTTATAATTTTGTATTCCTTCCAGATGCATCTCAGCTTGTATGCCCTTTGACAGGAGAACCTTATATTATTGATATAAACGAAGAAGCAAATTCTGTAAGAGTATCAAGTCCGATTCGTTCTTATAGAGATAATAGATATGGATTCTTTGCTTTAAAGACTAGAAGTCATGGCTACATTATAGATGGAACTAGAAGTTGGGATAATTAGTTGATTGCTATACTTCATAGTACATAGCGATACTCTTTCTGTATTTAAAAAAAGCTCTGAAAATGATTCATTACATTTAGAGTTAAAAGTCAAATTTCATCACAATCTTATATCAATAGATAATAATTCAAAACTATTAAGTAGTGTAATAGCTCAAGCCCTTGACGAACTAGGCGAAAAGATAGATTTAGAAAATCAGCAAGCAGCAATTGCTATTAACGACTCAGTACTTTCTCATTCTTTGAGTGTGATATCAAAAAAAGATCAGCCAGTTCTTTTCGGTAAAGTGAAGAAAGAATTGCAAAATAAATGGAAAGATTTATTTAAGAATTATTTTTCAATATCAGAGAGTAGAAAGTCTTCAAAAAATATATTTCATACGGTTGGAATGAATCATTATTTGAGAGAAAAGATTAAACTAAATTTTAATAATTTTGGAATAGATATTAAATACCTTGTTCCTGTATCAAGTATCGTTCTTTCGAGTATAAAAAGTACTCAATATGCTGTTACTAAATCATCTCGTATATATTCAATTTTTAACTACTCAAAAAAAGGATTTTCTTTTTCTCAAGTTAGTTTTACTGGAAAGAATAAAGGATTTAAAAGGATTTTAGGGTTAGCTGACTCGGTAAAACTGCAAGAGAAAGATTTGAAAAATCCTAATCTAAGATATATCATATTTAACGATATGAAGGTAGTTGAATTTTTTGCAAAAACTATAAAAGATTCATACCCTATGTTAAACTTCATTAAACCATTTGGAATACAAATTGTAGAAAGTGAACACAAAAGAAAAGTAAAACCTGTACTAGATAAGAGCGATCATTCAACTTTATTTCAATATTTACAGAGTTTCATTGCAGGATTATTAACACTAGGATTGATAGTATTAACATTGGTATCAATTAGCGATTTTGATTTTTTATACAATGAATCATCGGTCAGTATTGAAAAAGTTGTTAAAAAGAAAGCTAATAAATCTTGGAATCAATTAGAAAAATATCAAAGTAGTTCACATGCAGCTATAAACGAATTTTCAGAAATTTCTATTTCAAATAATATAGATAAAATTCAGAGTATAAATATTCTCGATAATCGCATCAATATTAATACTAATTCAAATGATGGTATAGGCGGAGGATATACTATTAAATTATCTAAATATCCTTTAATAGATAAATCAATAACGATAGATAATTTCTTAAGCTTGATAACTAATACAGACAGTAATATTCAATTTCAACGAACCGATGGTCTATTTTTTGATATAGAATCTGATAATGTGATTATTAGATGTGATAATATAAATTTATCAATACAAATTCTTGACAATATAAAGCAGTATAACAATCTGATTTTAAGAAAGATTCAATATACTAAAGCAGATAGCTCAGTCCATCTGTATATTACAGCTTTAAGGTCATGAAAATACTATCTGGAAAATTTAAAAATCAATCAGTTAGCATAAGTCGAAAATTTGTATACAGACCAACTACTTCTATTGTTAGAAAAAGCCTCTTTGACGCACTTAAGTCTCTTGAAGGTAGAAATTTCTTAGATTTATATGCAGGATCTGGTATGATTGGCTTTGAAGCCAGTAGTAGAGGTGCAGATAATGTCACTTTTATAGAAATGAATAAACAGCACATGATTCAGATTAGAAATAGCGCAGAATCAATCCCTTATAGTAATTTTAATTTTCTAGTTAGGGATTCTATCAGATTTTTAAAGAAATGTGATAAATATGACATTATTTTTGCTGATCCACCATATGGTATTGGGAATCTTATCTTGCTTGTTGATTTGGCTTGTAAAAAACTAAATCCTGGAGGAGTTTTCATTCTTGAATGTAGCAAGAATGAATCGCTTGCAGGATATTATAAAAGTAGTAAATTTGGAGATACGCAGCTACTATATTGGAAAGCATGAAAAGAATAATATATCCAGGCACTTTTGATCCACTTCATTATGGGCATATTGATATTACAAAAAGAGCAGCAAAACTGTTTGATGAAGTACATATCTGTATCTCTGATAACTTGCATAAGAATCCATTATTTTCGCACGAAGAAAGAATGGATATGATAGAAGAATGTGTTCATGGCATAGATAATGTTCATGTACATTCCAATCCAAAAAATTTAGTAATAAGATTTGCAAAAGAGCATGATGCTGTTGCGATTATTAGAGGGTTAAGACATGTGAGTGATTTTGAGCTTGAATTTCAAATGGCAATGGTGAATCATGGAATAAACTCTGATATTTCTACTATTTTGATGGTTTCAAATGAGAAGTTTCTTCATCTCAATTCTACTATTATTAGAGAATTAGCAAAGTATAATACAGACTTGTCTAAATTTGTACCAAAAAGTATTGAAAGAAAATTGATTGATAAAATGAAAGAGAAAAATGGCTGATAAAATAACTTATAAAGACGAAAAATTAACAGTAAGCAACAATCCAATTATTCCATTTATTGAAGGTGATGGTATTGGACCAGATATTTGGAACGCTGCACAAAAAGTAATTGATGCTGCAGTTGAGCATTCATATGAAGGTTCAAAAAAAATTGAATGGCTTGAAGTGCTATGCGGAGAAAAGGCTTTTGATAAAACAGGAGAGTGGCTTCCATCTGAAACGCTTGATATTCTTAGATCACACTATGTTGGGATTAAAGGCCCATTGACCACACCTGTAGGTGGTGGAATGCGTTCATTAAATGTTACCTTAAGGAAAGAACTAGATCTATATGCCTGTGTTCGTCCAGTAAGATGGTTTCGAGGCGCTCCTGCAGCAATTATAGACCCTTATAGGGTTAATTTTGTTTTATTTAGAGAAAATACAGAGGACGTATACAGTGGAATAGAATTTCCAAAAGACTCTGACGGGGCAAAACAAGTCATTGATCTTCTAAATGAATTAGGTGAAGGCCATAAAATTAGATTTCCAGAATCTAGTTCAATTGGAATCAAACCTATATCAAAAGAGGGATCAATAAGATTATTTGATTCTGCATTACAGTATGCTATAAAGCATAACAGAAAATCTGTTACTATAGTTCATAAGGGAAATATTATGAAATTTACTGAAGGTTACTTCAAAAAATGGACATATGAACATGCAGAAGCTCATTATGGCGATAAAGTTTTTACATGGATGGAATATGACAGAATTAAAGAAGAAAAAGATATCCACGCTGCCAATGCTGCTCAATCAGAAGCCGAATCAGAAGGTAAAATTATTATTAAAGATGTCATTGCCGATGCATTCTTACAACAAATTCTATTAAGACCTGACGAATATGATGTAATAGCTACTATGAATTTAAATGGAGATTATTTATCAGATTCTGCAGCTGCTGCTGTTGGCGGTATAGGTATTTCTCCTGGAGCAAATATTAACTACAAGTCAGGTCATGCTATCTTTGAAGCAACACATGGAACAGCTCCGAAATATGCTGGCTTAGATAAGGTAAATCCATCATCTGTAATTTTATCTGGTGTAATGATGTTGCAACATATGGGATGGACTGAAGCAGCCACTCTTATAGAAAGAGCGCTAGAAATGGCAATTTATAATAAGCGAGTTACATATGATTTTGAACGTTTAATGCATGGAGCAACTTTATTAAAATGTTCAGAATTTGGCGACGAAATTATTAGCAACTTCTAAGTCTTTGTTATGTTTATTGATTATGCAAAAATAAGGTTGCGAGCTGGAAACGGCGGAGCAGGTATTGTTGCTTTTCATAGAGAAAAATATATAGATAAAGGCGGCCCTAGTGGCGGCAATGGCGGAAGAGGGGGAAATATCATTTTTTCAACTAATCCAAACTTACATACACTCCAAGATATTCGATATCGTCGTCTATATAAAGCTGAAAATGGAAATTCTGGTGGTGCAAATAAACGTACAGGTAAATCTGGAGAAGACCTTATTATTCAAGTACCTTGCGGGACTATTATTAAAGATTTAAATACAAATAAAATTGTCATTGATATGGTCAAAGAAAATCAAAATCACATTGTGTGTCAAGGAGGTATTGGGGGTAGAGGCAACTATAATTTTAAGTCTTCTGTTCAGCAAACTCCAAGGTTTGCCCAGCAAGGAATTCCTGGAGAAGAATTACATGTAGAGCTAGAATTAAAAATCTTGGCAGATGTAGGTTTAGTTGGTTTGCCTAATGCCGGAAAATCTACTTTATTATCTGTAATGACCACTGCAAAACCAAAAATTGCAGATTATCCATTTACAACACTGCAACCTCATTTAGGTATTGTAAAGTACGGAGAATACCAATCATTTGTTATGGCGGATATCCCTGGACTTATCGAGGGGGCTAGCCAAGGTAAAGGGTTGGGGCATCAGTTTTTAAAGCATATAGAACGTAATAGAATTTTATTATTCTTGATTGATATTTTAGAGCCTAACCCACAAGATGTATTTGATAAATTATCAAATGAGTTATCAAGTTTTAATGAGACATTAATGGATAAGCCAACATTAGTAGTACGAACAAAGCGCGATACAATGGATAAAGCAAAAAATTTAGAAAATTGGAAGAATTTTTCAGAGGAGTATATTGATATTTCATCAGTAAGTAATACAGGTTTAGATATATTGAAAGATCGACTTGTATCTTTTTTATCGAGTTCATAGTATTCTTAATGTAAATTCCGCATATTGGAGAGGTGGCTGAGTGGTTGAAAGCGGCACCCTGCTAAGGTGTTATACGGGAAACTGTATCGAGGGTTCGAATCCCTCTCTCTCCGCAGATATAAGTAGAATTGTCAAAAAGTAAGCTGTGGGGGGCTAAATTTTAGTAAAAAAATATATCTACATTACACTCGGAATGTTCTTTGTGGGCTTGGGCTTTGTAGGTGTTTTTATTCCAGGAATTCCAACCACACCATCTATTTTAGCTGCTGCATGGTTTTTTGCTAGATCTTCTAAGCGTTTTGAGTATTGGTTGCTGAATCATAAGATATTTGGGCAAATTATTAAAGATTGGCAACAGAACGGAGGTATTGCTAAAAAGTCAAAGATTAATGCAGTGATTTTAATTATTCCAACATTTGCATTAACAATATATCTTAGCTCTTCTAAAGTGTTAGCTATTTCCTTATTCTTCTTTGCTGTTATTTTATGTTTTTTTATAATTACAAGACCAGAACCAGATAGCATTAAAAGTAATGGATAAAAATATACTATTAATCAATCTTGGTTCTCCAAAATCTTTAGATAAGAAAGATGTAAAAGACTATTTGAGAGAGTTTCTATCTGATGATTTAGTTATTGATCTACCAAAAATATTACAACAATTTATTCTTAGATGCTTCATTCTTCCTTTTCGTCCAGCACAAGCTAAAGAAGCATATGAATTAATATGGGAAGAGGAAGGATCTCCTTTAATTATCAATACTCAAAAAATAGCTAATGCACTAGCAAAGAAAACAGGATGGAATGTAGATATTGCAATGAGATACCAAGAACCATCGATTGAAAATGTTATTGAAAAATATAAAGAAAACAATGTTGAAGAGTTGACTGTTATTTCTCTCTATCCTCACAATGCTATGTCTACAACGCTATCTACTGAATTAGCTGTTAAGGAAGTAGTAAGAAGAATTTATCCTGATTTAAAACTGTCTTTTGTAGAACCTTTTTATGATAATCCTTTGTATATCGAAGCATTATCAGAATCAATCAAGCCTTACTTAAAAGACATTGATAAGTTGGTATTTAGCTATCATGGAATACCAATGCGTCATATCAAAAAATCTGATATATCAGGTTCGCATTGTATAGGAGAGAATAGCTGTTGTAATATAGATAATGTTTCTTCTCGTAATTGTTACAGATCAAACACTTTTACAACCTCAAAATTGACTGCACAATATTTAAAACTTAAATCTTCCGAATGGATGATGACATTTCAGTCAAGAGTATCAATTATAAGTCCTAATTGGCTCAAGCCTTATACAGATATAGAGTTAGATAATTTACCCCCAAAAGGAGTGGAAAAAGTGGGTGTTGTTTGTCCATCCTTTGTCGCTGATTGTCTAGAAACTTTAGAAGAAATAGATATGCGAGCAAGAGAGACTTTTGAAGAAGCGGGAGGGGAGACATTTAAATATATTCCCTGTCTAAATGATGATAAAAAATTTATATCAGTTTTAGAGCATTTAATATTAGATATTTAGTCTGACTATTTCTTATTTAAATAATTTTTTAATTTTTTGAATAAATGCTTTTCCCAAATCTCTCAAAACAATAAACATTAATCCAATAATCATAAAACTGATTATGCCAATAAGTATTTTTTCTATAATAATATTCATATTAGAGTTTTGGTTTTGGATTAAAATTATTTAACTCTTCAAAAGAGTGAGCATACTCAATTAATTGTTTATCGGACCATGCAGTACCAATAAATGATACTCCAATAGGAAGTCCATCAATATAGTCTAAAGGAACAGTAATATGGGGATACCCGGCCATAGCTGCATAACTACCATTTACCCAAAATCTATATGCTGCAATCGCTTCATCATCGCCACCATCGTGGTTGATTGCCCAAGCAGGGCTCCATGATAAGCCAACAAGCGCATTAATATTGTTTTCTTCAAGCAATTGATCAATACCATTTCTGGTATCTATTATTTGCTCTAGGGCAATAAGATATTCATTTTTAAGAGAGCTAGTTTTATCGCTATCTATGAAGATACTTTGATCAAAGTGTTTTAAAACTTGTTCTTTATTAGCATCATTGAAGTTGATGAGCTCTGAAAGAGTTTTATAGGGTGAATTGGAAGTAGCTAAATACTTTTCAAGGTTTTCTTTGAATTCATACATTAAAACTAATAGTTCTGCTTCTCCCGGATATTCTCTTTTATCTTCAATATCCATGACGATTGCACCGGCATTTTCAAGTAATTCTCTTATTTTTTGTAGTGCTTTTTCACCATCTTTATCATTTGATCCTGTCGGAAGAAGTCCAAATCTTTTTCCTTTTAATGATTCTTTATTTAAGTCAGACGTAAAATCAAAATTAAAATTTTCAGGAATATTTAGTGTAGCAGGATCATGTATATCTTTTCCTGCAATAATTTTTAATATTTCAGCTGCCTTTTCAACAGAGCTTGCCATTGGTCCTGCAGTATCTTGTGTATGTGAAATAGGGATAATACCAGATCGACTAACAAGACCTACAGTAGGTTTAATTCCTACAATACCATTAACGGAAGAAGGACAGCTGACAGATCCATTTGTTTCGGTTCCAATCGCTACATCAATTAATCCGGTTGCAACTACAACCCCTGATCCGGAACTTGAACCACAAGGTGTTCGCATTGATCCATAAGGATTTATCGTTTGACCACCCATGCTTGACCAACCACTTGTTGAGGAAGAAGAACGAAAGTTTGCCCATTCAGACAAGTTAGTTTTCCCAATAACAAAATATCCATTATCAATAAGCTGTTGAACAAGAAATGCATTATTCGACGGACGATTATCTTTCAATGCTAGCGAGCCAGCAGTATTTGCAAATCCTTTTACATCAATATTGTCTTTAATAGCAATGGGTTTTAATCCCCTAGATAAATTGTCTTCAATTTCTTCATTTGATAGCTTGCTAATGTAGATATTAAATCTATTTTCAATTACTTCAGCTTGAGAATCATTGCTACATGCGCTTAGAAAGAAAACAGTTATGGCTAAGATATATATGTTATTCATTTTTTTCCTTTTATTTCAGTAAAACAATTTAAGCATTTTTTAAATAATTAATAAATATGTAAAGCGTACTTGACATTAACATATGTAAAGCGTACTTTACATTATACTCAAAAGACAATAACAGGAGTCAAAAATGAAACATATATTTTTTTTAGCTTTTTTTCTTTTACTTACTATTTCATGTGAAGATAATATATCTTCAAATAGTCAATCAGCACCAATTATTGATATGATTCCACCTACGGTTTCAATATCTTCTCCTTTGGATAGCCAGACTGTGAGTGGAATGCAGTCAATTATCATTTCAGCAGAAGATAACAACAAAATTCATGATGTTTCCTTGTATATGTCAACTCCAACATCTGACGAATTTTATGAAATTGAGCACTGGAACAATACTTCGGGATCGGCATCAGTTTCTTATTCTTATAACTGGGACACTTCACTAGAAGTTGATGGTAATTATGATATAAAAGTTGTCGTTAATGATCATGATGCTTATCAAAGTTCAGGAAATACTGGAACTAAAAAAGAAGTCGGAGTAATGGTATATAATTATGTATATACCGGTGGGGGATCTGGCGGTGGATGGTCTGGTGGTTGTGGAGGAAGATGTGAATAGAATTCTTTTAGTTATCGCAATGATATTTATCTCCTGCGATGATAATTCATCACAAAATAGTCAATCCTCACCAATAATGGATATGAACCCGCCGACAGTTTCATTTATGTCTCCTAATCATAATGAAACAGTAGAGGGTAGCCAAACAATTTCTATTACAGCTCAAGACGATCAGAAAGTTCAAGAGGTTGATATTTATATCAAAGGACCATCATCAAGCGAATATGACAATGTTGCTAGCTGGAGAAGTTTAACATCTCCTTATGCAAATTATTCTTATAACTGGAATACAGAGCTTGAAGATAATGGGGAATATTATATCAAAACAATTGTTAATGATCACAATACATATATGATAAGTGGAAACGCGGGAGCGACGGAAGATATCATTGTAACCGTACATAATCAGTCAATAGATGATGGTAGTGATAATAATGGTGGAGATTCGGACGGAGAAGATACAAATGGATATATTGCAGTAAAGAATATATCTCATCATAAATCAATGGGAGGCGTTTATGGCAGTTTAACTAAACTACGTAAGATTGAATATGCTAATGGCAACAATTTAAGTGAATGTAGTTGTATGGCATGTAATAATAACTTCCAATATGATTTTGTAGAGCTATACTACAAACCAAGCACACGTTCTATAAAATATAAGAAGGCAGGAGATGCTAATTACTTGTATGGAACCATTTCTGCCGATAAGCATTGCATACGATATACTACAGAGTAGTGTTACCTCTAAATAAAAAGGCGCTTAGTCGAGGCGCCTTTATTTTTTAATACCATAAACAAAAAATATTGTTTAGCTTAAAAGTAAAGTAAGCTTTACAAAAAAAATATAAAAAAAAAGGTAAATTATGACAAAAATCACTCACAACGGATTATGGTTAGATTTTTCTTCTATGAAAAAAGAAGATAAAAGGAATTGTACTATAGCATGTATTTTTGCATTTATAGCAGGCGGAATAGCTGGATTTGTAACAACATCAAATAGTTATGGAGATCCAATTCCTGCAACTGAAATGACTATTGTAGGTCTTATCTCTTTCATGATATCAGTTTTTTTCTGGATAAAGTTCTACAGAACACAAGATGAGATGTTTAAGAAATTTCATGATTTTTCAGTGACTACTGGAGCATATTTTTTTGTTGTCTTAGGAATTATATTTTACACTCTATCACTTGCTGGATATATTGAAGAAGTTGTACATCAAGATGTTTGTTTCCCTTTGAATTTCTTATTTTTTGCAGTAGGAACTCAAATAGGTCAAGTTTACTTTTATAGAAAGCACTTAAGTTAATACAGGGGATATTAAAGTGAAGAATAATTTAAAAATTCTACGTCGAGAAAAGAATCTTAGTCAACAAGAATTAGGACAGCATCTTAATGTCAGTAGACAAACAATCAATGCTATTGAAAAAGGAAAGTTCGATCCATCTTTACCTTTAGCTATTAAAATCGTTCGATTCTTTAAAAAAGATTTAGAGTCAATTTTCTTAATGGGTAATGAATAGTAGTATTAAATGTTAGTATTTTAAACACAATACTAATTTTATTATATTTTCAAAATTAATATCAAAAAAATGAAAGGAATATTAAATGGAACCAAGAATTAAAAACGGATGGCTAAGAGCAATATTATTTTTGCCAATATGGTTAGTAATTATGGGCCTAGTACAGGGGATTGGTGTTGTATTAGTTATGGTAGTTTCTGGGGTAGATATGGCAAATCCAGATTCTGCAGAAGCTTTATTTGGTGAAATGGGTTTTGATTCACCAACTATGCTAATCTTAACAGTGTTTTCACTTTTAGGAAGTTTTTTAGCATTATGGGTTGCTACGAAATTTATTGATCGTAAGCCTTTGATGTCTATAGGACTATCAGTAAAAGACAAGACTAATGAAATGCTAATTGGACTTGCGTTTGCTTTAGCTTTTATTGGCGGCCTTTTTGCAATTTTATGGTTAATGGGTGCGATAACTGTTACTGGTTTTGTTGGGTTTAAACCTGGCGTTTTTATTGTCAGCATGATGTTGTTTATGGCAGCGTTTGACGAAGAGTTAATTTTTAGAGGTTATATCTTGAACAATATGATGGATGCAACAAGTAATAGATGGATTGCACTTGCAGGGTCTTCTGTACTATTTGCATTGTTACATGCTGGAAATCCTAGTATTTGGAGCACTTGGGTTCCAATGACTGAATTGTTTGCTGCTGGATTTATTTTAGGAATTAGCTACACTTTTACTAAAAACTTATGGTTTCCAACATTCTTCCATTTCGGCTGGAATTTTTTTCAAGGATTGCTTGGATTTGAAATCAGTGGACTTAATGTTGATTCATGGAAAATGATTAGTCATGAAAATAGTGGCAATGTTCCTGATATAGTATCTGGCGGTTCCTTTGGAATTGAAGGTTCTGTTATTACTTTATCTTGTACTATTATTTGTACTTATTTAATATTTAAGTACTACAATGACAAAGAATAAACCATTTATTGAAATTGAGCCTAAATGGTCAAAAAGAATAAATATTTTTATACTTATTCTTGCAGCAATATCATTTGGCTTATTTAATCTAAATTCTTCAAACATCCCGGAAGGGATGTTTGAAGATCCTAAGACTGGAAAGCCTATGCTTTTAGGTGCAATCTCAATAGAAGAATTACAGCAAGAGCCTTTCGCTGAATGGTATCAAATGGAATCAGACGGTTATGAAGTTGATACTGAATTGACTAACGCTATTAGCAACCCAGGACAATACACTTACGAAGTTTTTTTAGGTACCTGGTGTGGAGATAGTAGAAGAGAGGTGCCTAGGATGGAAAAAATATTTAGTGAAATGGGTATCGATATGTCAAATGTTTTAATTGTTACATTAGATCGTGATAAGATTAGTCCTAATGGTGAACAAGAAGGTAAGGATATTCGATATGTACCAACTCTTATTGTTAATAAGGATAATCAAGAAATAGGGCGTATTGTTGAATCGCCTTCATCTGAAACAGCAACTCTTGAAAGTGATTTATTTGAGATTTCTTTAGGTATTCCACCAGTACCAAACTACAGCGACACCGAGTAATGCTTGAAAATATTGAATTAGTTGGTTGGATCGGTTCCACACTTGTTATTCTTTCTTTTTTCTGGGATGGCTGGAAGATGAGGGTTATAAATACGTTCGGCTGTTTATCATGGATGTTCTATGCAATTGTGCAAGGAAGTATGAGTTTGCTCTTTGTAAATGCAGCTATCATTTGTGTCCATATTTACAAGACACTTTCAAAATAAGTATATTTATTTCAGTTTAATTTGTTTTTTCTTCAATAAATCTATCTGCAGCACTAAAAATAAGTTGAGTTCTCTCCGGTTTTAATCTCTCAAGCGCTCTAGGCATGACAGCTAATCTTGGATTAGTTTTAAAGTAGTCTAAATTATTCTTAATAAATGACCAGTATAGACCATCAACAATATCGCACCATGGACCTTTTTTAAAATTACTCATGCGCATGATATAGCTTGAACCACATATATATGGTTTTGTGGAGAAAACACCCCCATCTGCAAACGTACCCATGCCATAAACATTTGGAACCATTACCCATTCTGATGCATCAATATACATTTCAAGGAACCATCTATAAATCTCATCTGGATGAATACCTGAAAGATTCATAATATTTGAAATTACCATCAACCTGTTAATATGGTGTGTATACCCATATTCTGTAGTGAGTTTGATAGCGTCGTCAAGTGGATCTATGCCTGTGGTGCCTTGATACCAATCGTCAGTTAATTTTCTCTGATTATCAAAAAAATTATGACCCAGCTGTTTATGACTCCTTGTTTGATAAACACCTCTAATAAATTCTCTCCAACCCATAATTTGACGTACAAAACCTTCAACAGAATTAATGGAGGTATTATTTTTTTTGCTAAAATTAATAGCTTCATTAATCACCTCATTGGGTGTTAATAATCCTATATTAAGTAAAGGGCTGATTGCTGAATGAAATAAAAAGTTATGATCTTGATAAATTGCATCTTCATATGGTCCAAATAGCTCAAATTTTATGGCTAAAAAATCGTGAAAAAATTTCATTGAATCTTTGCGAGTAAGTGGAATCCAAGAATCATCAGAAGTTTCCCCGGGATGATCTGAAAACGATTTAGTAACAAATTTATTAACTGTTTTTAAATGATCGCTATTAAAGGTTTTTTTTGAAGGAATTTCTAAGCCTTTTGGTATTTTTTTTCTGTTAAGCTCATCAAAATTCCATTGACCACCAACTGGCTTATTATCTTCCATTAAAATATTAAATTCTTTTCGAGATTTTCTATAGAAATTTTCTAATAATAGCGATCGTTTTCCTTGTTGATAATTTTCAAAATATGATCTACTATGCATGAACATTGGTGAATCAAGAATTTCATAGTCGATAGATTGACTATCAAGAAAGTCTAAAATTACCGACTCAACATCCTTGTCTTCAATCTCATAGAGATAAATTTTTTCAGGTTTAATACTTTTAATGCATTCTGCAAGTTTATATGAAATCGATTTTTCAAAAAGGTTATTGAAATCATAGTAGGAAACATTATAGCCAGACTTAGTCATTTCATCTTTATACTCTCTCATTGTAGATAAAAAGAAGGCTAGTTTCTTTTTGTGGTGCTTAACATTTGTACAAAGCGCTAAGTCTTCGCACATAAAAATATTAGTTACATCATCTGGATGATTTTTTTTATCAAATAATTGATTACCTAGAACAATTAATAATGAATTCATTTATTGTTGAGTATTTTTATACTCTTGAGGAGTCAAGGTTTTCATGGTTAGGGCATGAATCTCAACATGCATATACTCATCAACTGCTTTGTAAACTAATTGATGTCTTTCGATTAAGCTCATTCCTTCAAAATCTGGACTGACCAAAGTCATACTGAGATGAAAATTGCCGTCAAATGTTGCATGATTCTCGTGCTGAGCAGTATAATCATAGACATTTATTGACTCAACCGTAATCGCGTCAGATATTTTTTTAGAAATTATGTTCTGTAATTCTTCAAGCTTCATTGTAAATTTGCATTATGATATCTGAATTTAATTCAAAATTCATAAAATACTTATGTCTTTTAGTATTTTTGCAGGCATGCGCTTATTTTAACACTTTTTATAACGCAGAAGAACATTATAATAATGCTGAAAAATTAAGAATTCAGAGCCTAGGAAGCTCATTGCCAGCAAAAGCAATTCAAGAATATGGTAAAGCTATTGAAAAATCTGATAAAGTTTTAACTGAGTATAGTGATAGTGATTATGTGAAAGATGCTATGCTTGTAAAAGGAAAATCTCATTTCTTTCGAAGAGAGTATGATAGTGCCAGAGAAGTATTTTTTGAATTACAAGAATCAAAAGAAAAATTTTTTATCAACGAAACAAAATATTGGTTGGCATTGTGTAAATGGAAAGATTTTAAGCCTCAGCCAGCAATTAACGATCTCAAAGACCTGCTTTCTAGTACAGATTCAATTGAATTGCAGTCACGTATTTATTTAGTTCTAGGTGAGATATATCTTGAAAATGAAGATTCTGATAATGCATTTTACTTTCTTAATTTAGGAGCAGAAACGAGTAAAGATCGTCTTACAAGAGAGCAAATTTATTTTCAAATTGCGGAGCTATCATACGAAAAGAAAATCTATGAACAAGCTTTAGATGGTTATAAAAAAGTTCTTAATAATAGTATATCAATAAATAGAATTCGTGAATCAAACTTAAAAATTATTCAAACATATCGCTTGTTGGGTCAAATTGAACAATCTAAGAGTAGAATCGAGAAACTTTTATTAAACGATGATTTTTCATCAATAAAGTCTGATCTTCGATTAGAGTTGATCAAGATAGAATTAGATCAGAGTAACACACAATTTGCCATCGAAAGCTTAGACATTATTGCTCAAGATTATCCGAATACAAAAATTGCGATTGAGGCATACTATATTTTATCCACATTGTACTTGGAAAGTCCAAATTTGGATTTTGAAAAGTCTAGTTTTTTTATGAATGAAGCAATGAAACAAAATGCAAATTCTAGTCATAAAGTATTGATTTCAAATAAGCGCGATGCGGTTGCCAGTTTGATTAAGCTGGATCAATCCTTGAAAAAAGAGGACAATACAGATAAATCTATTACTCTTTATAGGCTAGGAGAGATATTAGCATTTGATTTAGGAAATTTAAATGATTCAATTAGTTATTTTGAAAACATTGTTAATAATTTTGAAAAATCGAATGTTTTCCCATCGGCAACATTTGCACTCTACTCAATATATAATACACAGAATGATAATCGTAAAAATGTATATAAAGATAGAATTTTGAATATGTACCCTGATTCAGATTTTGCAAAGTTTATTATTGAGGATCAGAAATTAGATACTGTTCATAAGCCATCAGAAATGCTATTAAAGGCAGAGAGCTTATGGTCTAAAAACTCAGATGAGTCTCTTGAGATATATAGAAGTATTCTAAAAATAGATTCATCTACAGAATCTTCAAATATTGCGGCATATTTTTTAGGATATCATTATGATTATGAACTGTCTAATGCAGATAGTGCTATTGTTTATTATAAATGGCTTGTTAATAAACACCCAAATTCTCAGCAGGGTGAGTTGGCACAAAAAAGGCTAGAGAGTTTAGATGTTGAGTAAAATTAGAGCAAAAATTTTATCATTAAAATTTAAAATCATTCGTAGATCTGTGATAAGTATTGTTGCAAGTTGGCCAAAAGATTTAGAAAGGGCAATTATTCTGGGAGATTCCTTAAATCATATTTTAATGAGTACTCCATTTAAATATTTTTTCAAATTTAAAATTCCAAAAAATATCCATACAGAACTATATGATTTAATTTTTCCATCCCCTATAATAGCAGCATCCTTTAAAGATGACATAAGTTCGCTTGTTCAGTGGCAATTGGTTGGTTTAGGCGGTATTACGTATAAAACAGTCCTAAAAGCACCGTCAGATGGCAATAATAGGCCAAGAATACAAGAAATTAAGTATGATGGTGGCTATGGTTTAATCAATTCACTGGGTCTTCCAACAAAAGGAGTTGAATATTTTGTCAATAACTTTGAAAATTCAAAGCTTTTATCATTTAATAGGCCTATTGGGATAAGTATTGGAGGAAATAGTATTGGTGAATATTTGGACGTGTTCAATCAGGTGAACTCTAAAGTATCCCAATCAATATTTGATCAATTTTTTTATGAGTTAAATATAAGTTGCCCTAATACTGATGATGGAAAATGTCTTAGTGATGATATGAAAGGATTAAAAACCTTATTAACTAAGATGAGAAGTTCTTGTTCAAATGTTATTGTTGTGAAAGTTTCACCTGACAGCAGTGAGCAGAACATGTTTGAAATTTGTGATATATTAGATACTGTTGGTAAATGTGCTATTAATTTAGGTAATACAAAATATATCACAGCAACATCTGTAGGACTAAATAAGAAAACTTTTTCAAGAGATGGAGGAGGATTGAGCGGTAAAGGGTTATTCAACATTACGTTAAAGAATGTGGAATTGATAGCATCTAATTTTGATATACCTATTATTGCTACTGGAGGTATTTCTAATTACGAAAATGTAAGCCTCGCTTTAAAGAAAGGTGCGACACTAGTAGGTATGGCAAGTCAGTTAGTGATAGATCCATTTCAGATTCCTCAGATTAATAGTAAGTTATCAGATGAAAAATAATACTATAATAGCTTTTATCCTTTGTTTTATCATTAGTTGCGGTCCAAACATTGCTTATGGAGACTATGTGAATTCTAAGGGCATGAGTCGTAAGCAAATTGAAAATATAAAAAATCATCCGAGAGTACAGATAGGTATTGCATCATATTATGGAAAAAAGTTTCATAAAAAGCTTACAGCAAATGGAGAAACTTTTAATATGTACAAAGTTAGTGCAGCCCATAAGACATATCCATTGGGCACAAAAGTCAAGGTAACCAATCTGGAAAATGGAAAATCTATTAAACTCTTTATTAATGATCGTGGTCCTTTTGCGAAAGGTCGTATTCTAGATTTGTCTTATAAAGCAGCTAGAAAATTAGACTTTGTAAATCAAGGAACAACTAAGGTTCGAATTGATGTGATAAGACTTGGTGATAATAAATATCACAAATGAAAAATATTCTCTGTATCGTTAACCCTCTTAGTGGGTTAAAGAAATCACTTAAAGTATATTATGAACTTGAAAATACCATTAAAGAGCACAGTTTTAATCCCAAATTATTAATAACTAAATACGCAGGTCATGCAAGAAAAGTTGTATCAGAATTACAATCAGATCAGTTTGAGCGTATCTTAATATTTGGAGGAGATGGAACAGTGAATGAAGTAGTTAATGGGTTGTATCAATCAGATTTATGTTCATTCTTTCCTATTGGAATCATTCCTACTGGTTCGGGAAATTCTGTTATTCATGATATCGATTGTTTAGACTATAATATTGCTTTAAAAAAAGCTTTATCTAATGACATTCGATTAATGGATGTAAATAAAGCTATCTTTGACAATGAAGTAAGATTAAGTATCAGTGTAATAGGTTGGGGCATGTTCTCATTTGGTAATGTACTAGCAGAAAAATTAAGATTTTTAGGCACTATCAGATATGATGTAGCTTCTGTCATAAAATTACTAGAAAAAACTCTTTATAAGGCATCTATTTCAATTGACGGAGAGTTATCTAATATTTCCTGCGCTTTTATGGTTGGGTGTAATAGTATTCATACGGGGAAAGGGATGAAAATAGCTCCATCGGGAGGTTTTTATGACGAAATGATTGATATGGTAATAGTAAAAGACGATGTTACTAGGTTGCAACTAGTAAAGGTTTTTAAAGAGGTTTATACTGGCAAGCATACTGATTTGCCATATGTTCATATGAGTAAGATAAAATCATTCTCTATTGATGCATTAAAAGATTCATATTTTAATGTCGATGGGGAAACAATTAAAAGTAAGAAAGTTTCCGTACAAATACTCCCAAAGACAATTAAGCTTTTGGTATAATTCTAAACTTTGATTAGTTTGGCCTAATGAGCGCTTTAAAGTCTAGATTAGCCATAGGATTAACAGGATTTCCTCTTGTTGTATTAGCTGTTTTAAATGGAGGATGGATCTTCAATTCTATCATAGTATTAGCTGCAGCAATTGCATTTAAAGAATTTCTATCTCTTAAGTCAAAAAATGATAATACAGTTTTATGGATATTATTTGGCTTTATTTATGTGTTAGGAAGTCTTTTTTGTTTGTTAGTACTACGCGATATAGATGGATTGCTAGATTCTTATTTTACTTTAATATTATTTGCAGGTGTTTCTGTAAATGATTCTTTTTCGTATATATTTGGTAAGTGGATTGGTGGTAAAAAAATCGCACCATCAATTAGTCCTAACAAAACTTATGCTGGCTTAATTGGGGGGCTTATCAGTACAGTTCTTTTCATATTCTTGTTCAATAAGTTTGTATTTCCTCTAACAATCATAGATCAATGTGTATTTGTTATTATATTAAATATTGTTGGATTTTTTGGAGATATATTTGAGTCATCTTTGAAGCGAAGGGTAAATATAAAGGATTCTTCTCGTCTATTAATGGGCCATGGAGGCATGTTAGATAGATTAGACTCTTTAATATTGACAACTCCAGTCACATTGTTTTATGTTATTGCGTATTATTTATGAGTAAAAAAATTAAATCTATATTAGCAACAGATTGTGGTAGTACAACTACAAAAGCTATTCTAATTGAATGGAAAGATGACCGTTATAGGCTCACTTTTAGAGGGGAAGCTCCTACGACAGTTGAAGCTCCTTTTGAAGATGTAACTAAAGGTGTATTAAATGCTGTGATGGAAGTTGAAGAGCTATCCGGAAGAACTATTTTAAACGGAGATCAAATTATCACGCCAGATAACGGAGAAAAAGGTGTAGATATTTATGTTTCTACAAGCTCAGCTGGTGGAGGATTGCAAATGATGGTAGCTGGTGTAGTAAAATCTATGTCTGGCGAGAGTGCAGAGAGAGCTGCATTGGGTGCAGGATCAATCGTAATGGATGTTCTAGCATCAAATGATGGTAGGTTACCACATGAAAAGATTACACGTATAAGACAGTTAAGACCAGATATGATATTATTATCGGGTGGAACAGACGGTGGAACTACGACCCATGTAATGGAGTTAGCTGAAATTTTAGCTGCAGCCAATCCACGACCTCGTTTAGGGCAAAATTATAAATTACCTGTTATATATGCTGGAAACAATAAAGCACAGGACTCTATCCAGTCAACGCTTGGTGAAATTTCAGATTTAGATATTGTTGACAATATTAGGCCAGTGCTTGAGAGAGAAAATCTCGAGCCTTCTCGTGATAAGATTCACGATCTTTTCATGGAGCATGTTATGGCGCAAGCACCTGGATATAAGAAATTAATGTCTTGGACAGATGCCCCTATTATGCCAACACCTGGAGCAGTAGGATCGTTGATTGAGATGATTGCCAAAAAAGAAGGTATTTCTGTTGTAGGAGTTGATATTGGTGGAGCAACAACAGATATATTTTCCGTATTTGAAGAAAAATTTAATCGTACAGTAAGTGCTAATCTTGGTATGAGCTATTCTATTTGTAACGTCTTAGCTGAATCAGGACTAGATAATGTACTTAGATGGGTACCTTTTGATATTGATCGTAGTGAGTTAACGAATCGTATTGGTAACAAAATGATTCGCCCAACTACTGTGCCGCAATCATTGGAAGAATTAGTAATCGAACAAGCAATTGCTCGAGAAGCATTGAGGTTGTCTTTTATTCAACATAAAGCTTTTGCTACTAGTCTTAAAGGAGTGCAATCAGAGCGTACTATATCTGATGCATTTGAACAGTCTTCTAGTGGACAATCTTTAGTTAATATGATGGATTTAGATTTATTGGTAGGATCAGGTGGCGTATTGTCACATGCTCCTCGTCGTCAACAATCTGCTAGAATGCTTATTGATGCTTTCATGCCCGAAGGTATTACGCAACTAGCAGTAGATTCAATTTTTATGATGCCCCAACTAGGAGTATTAGCAAATATTGATAAAAAAGAATTAAAGGATGACGCTAGTCAAGCTGCTTTAGAAGTGTTTGATAACGACTGCTTAATTAGACTTGGAACATGTATTACCCCAGTTGGAAAAGTTAAGCCAAAATCTAAAATGGCACAGGTTTCACTGACATTTAAAGATGGATCTACAAAAGAGATAGAAATTTTAGAAGGTTCATTAGAAATGCTGGAAGTTCCTTATGAGGAAGTAAATATAAATATAATTCCATCAAGAGGAGTAGATGTTGGAGCTGGAAAAGGCGAGCCATTAGAGTCTGTAATTTTCGGAGGGGTTGTTGGTTTGATATTTGACGGACGTAATAGACCGATTACGCTATCTACAGATCCATCCCAGAGAATTGATAGTTTATTAAATTGGTCAAATGCAGTAGATGAATATCCTAAAGGAGATCTTTTCTAATGGCACATTCCTATACACCCGGATTAAAAGTTTTACAAAAAACACTTTTTAGAAAAGAGCGTATTTTACCCCTTAAAGGTAAAGTTTTAGTAAATAAAGGCGATATTTTAAATCCAGACACTATTATTGCCTCTACAAATCTGCCCGGTAATGTTCAAATGTTGAAAGTAAATAACATTTTAAATATTGAACCTAGAGATGTGGTCGATTGCTTGGTAATCAAAGAAGGTGATAGTGTTAAAAAAGGTGATATGATTGCAGAAACAGCAGGCATTTTTGGTATGTTTAAATCTTCAGTAGAATCTCCTGTAGATGGAACAATTGAATCTATATCTGAAAGTACAGGACGTGTCATTGTTAGAGAGGCTCCTATACCAGTGGAAGTGGATGCGTACGTAAGTGGAACTGTTGATGAAGTGATTAAAAATGAAGGAATTATCTTAAAATCTGATGCAGCTTTTATCCAAGGTATTTTTGGAATCGCTGGAGAAAAAAGAGGTGAATTAGTATTGGTATCTAATAGTTCATCTGACGAACTAACTTCCGATCAAATTACTAAAGATATGGAAGGAAAAATTTTAATAGGCGGATCATTTCTTAGTTTAGATGCATATAAAAAGGCAATGAGTTGTAATGTAGCTGCAATTGTGGTAGGTGGTTTTAATTACTACGATTTAAAAGCAGTATTAGGCTATGATTTAGGTGTTGCAATTACAGGTACAGAAAAGTTGCCTACAGCATTAATTGTCACTGAAGGGTATGGATCTATTCCAATGAGTGATGCTACATTCGAATTGTTAAAAAATAATCACGGAAATGAAGCATCGGTGAACGGTGCAACTCAAATTAGAGCAGGTGTAATTCGCCCTGAAATAGTAATTCCTTTAAGTAGTGATTCTGAGTCAGAAGATTCTCTATCTAAGGAGCCAGAGGGTATTCAAGAAGGAAGTACTGTTAGAGTGATTCGCTCACCTAACTTTGGAAAAATTGGAACAGTAAGTTCTTTGCCTTCAGAATTAAATAAAATGGAGTCAGAAACAATGGTAAGAGTAGCTGAAATTTCTATAGATGGAAAAAATACTCTAATACCAAGAGCTAATCTTGAAATGGTTGAGCTACAATGAGTTATATACTTACAAATGACGATAAAGCATTTTTATCAAAACTAGCAAATAAGATAGTTGAGTTAAAATTAATTACTCCATCAATTTTTTTTCTAGAGATGGTAAAGCCTTTAAATTTCATTGGAAGTCAAACAATGGTGTTTTTTGGTCCAATAATTAGTGCATTTGTCAAAACAGATGGTTATTATAGGGCTGCTGAATTATTTGAACAGCATTCTAGCGTAGAATTTTTAATTTGTGAATTAGAAAGATTAAGTAAAAGTGAATAACAAGCAAATACAAACATATTCAATAGGTTTCTTAGGTATTACAATTTTTACCTTTGTTTTAACCCAACTTCCAGAGTCTATTCACATTTTTCAGTCAGAAAGAGCAGTAATGTTTGCTCTCTTACTTACTATTATAATGGTAATGTTAAATGAAGTAAAAGAAGCTAGAATTTCTGCTGACTCAATTTTTTTACGTACTATTCCAGGTTTGAAAGCTGTAGAAGAAGCTGTTGGACGTTCCACTGAAATGGGACGACCTATTCTTTATGTTCCTGGTATTATGGATATGAATGAAGTTGAAACTGTTGCGGGTGTAATTATTTTAGGTCATGTAGCACAAATGACCGCACAATATGAAACAAGTCTTGACGTTCCAGTTGCAAGATCTATTGTTATGCAGGCTGCTAGAGAATCTTGTAAAGAAGCTTATTTAACACAAGGTCGACCAGAGATGTTCAATGAAGATATGGTTCATTATGTTACAGATGACCAATTTGCTTATGCTGCAGGAGTAAATGGAATTATGCAAAGAGATAAGCCTGCGGCATGTATGTATATGGGTAAATTTTATGCAGAATCATTATTGTTTGCAGAAACCGGTAATAGCATTGGTGCGATTCAGATTGCAGGTACTGCGTCTCAAGCACAAATTCCTTTCTTTGTGACTGCATGTGACTACACCTTAATGGGTGAAGAATACTTTGCAGCAAGTGCATACCTTTCAAGAAAGCCTGAATTAATTGCAGGTGTTAAAACTCAAGATATGGTAAAATTAATGTTGATTAGTTTTATTGGTGTTGCATTATTGTCTCGTGCTTTATCAGATTTAGGATTAACTAGTTTTAACCTTCTAACATGGTTGGGTTTATAAAGTGTTTTTAAAGAGATATATCCCAATCGGTATTGTTGCATTTTTTGGATCTTTAACTCTGTTTGGATGGTTTATTGATAATGAATCAGTTGAAGCATTTGTGAATGATGACGCTACTCAATGGTATGATATTATTGCAAGTTTTGCAATTTTTCTTGGAGCGTTAAATCTTTTAAAATTACAATTTCTAAAAGTTGTAAAAAGACAATCGGGTTGGCAGTACAGTGTAGTTGCTATAGCATCTTTCTTTTTTGCTTTTACGATTGGTTTCTTCATGAAAGGAGCTTTCTTTGTCGGAGAAGAGGTATACTTTACTCAAGGTGCTGCTGAACAAGCTATTTTAGCATCTGGATCCTCAGAAACTGTTAAAGCTGTAGAATGGGGAGCACATATTTCTACAGAAGGCGGTCTATTTAAGTGGATGTTTGATAATATTTTTACTCCATTGTCAGCAACGATGTTTGCTTTGTTAGCATTCTATGTTGCTTCAGCATCATATAGAGCTTTTAGAGCAAGAAATTTTGAGGCAACGTTATTATTGTTAGCTGGGATTATTATTATGCTAGGAAGAGTACCTGTTGGAAGCTTAATTACTCCATGGATGGTAATGTATTTATTAGTTTTTGTTGTAACGATCTTTATGGCTAACTATTTCAAAGATCGTAAAATTATTTTTGGTTCATTTGTTATAGGATTGTTAGGCGTTACAGTTTTAGGTATAAATATGGATTGGAACCCAACTGAGCCAGCAATATTCTTTTTGCCGTCACTGCAAGAGTGGATTTACACAGTTCCAAATTTAGCTGGTGCTAGAGCAATTATGATTGGAATTGGTTTGGGAATTATAGTGACAAGCCTGCGTTATATTTTTGGTTTAGAAAAATCATATATAGGTGACCAATGAGATATTTAGAAGACATGATATTAAAACTTGGTTCTGTTGATAGAAGATATATCTTCTTATTAATCGGTTTAGCTGTATTAATACCGCTTTTACGCCCGATAGATCTACCAATTAGAACTACACCAACTACTGAAAAAGTTTATAAGGCAATTCAGGAAATTCCTTCTAATTCAAAAGTATTGATGTCGTTTGATTACGGTCCAAGTACTAAACCTGAAATTCATCCAATGACACTAGGTGTTATGAGACAGCTTTTACGCGAAGATCATCAGATATATATTACTTGTTTATGGCCAGATGGGTTGTACATGGCACTTGATGCATTGGAAGAGATTAATCAAGAATTTGAATTAGTAGAATATGAAGATTACGTTTTATTAGGTTTTAGACCAGGAAATGAGGCAATTGTTAAGGGTCTTGCTAGTGATTTACGTAAGGTTTATACTGTAGACTATAAACAAACTATGCTTGCAGATATTCCTATGATGGACGGTGTAAATAATTTAAAAGATTTCCAATTTATTTTTACTGGCTCTGCTGGATATCCAGGGACTTTTGAATGGGTTCAGTATGGTGGGGATCCAACAGGTGTGCCGCTATCATCCGGAACAACATCTATTCAAGTAAATGAAGTAATGCCATATGTCCAGAGTGGGCAGGTAAGAGGAATTCTTGCTGGAATGCCAGGGGCAGCGGAATACGAAAAATTAATTGGTACACCAGGTATTGCAATTCAAGGAATGGCAGCACAATCATTTGCTCACCTTGTAATTGTATTGTTTATTGTTTTAGGTAATCTAGCCTATTTTATAACCGAGAAAAGAGAGAGGAAATACTAGTATGGCATTTTCTACAATTTTCGGTGCATGGATTGCAGCATTTTTAACGCTAGGTATTTTATCTTATCTCTATAGAGACAATCCTTTTTATAAGATTGCAGAGCATGTTTTTGTTGGTGTGTCAGCAGCTTACTGGGCAGCTACTTTTTATTGGACACAGATATACCCTAATTTATTCGGAAGATTATTTCCGAAAGATGGTCCTCTAGCATTCATCGCTGAAGTTGATTTCAACCATGATTTTAATATACTTTACCTGTTTCCACTCTTATTAGGTATTATGATGTTATTAAGTATTTTTAGACAATTTAATTGGATGGCACGATGGGGTATTGCTTATACAGTAGGGATTGCAGCTGGGTTAAAAGCATATGGATATTTAAGCTCCAATGTGTTAAGTCAAATTAGCGCAAGTGCAGTAGATATTTTTGGTGGAACTTTACCCATCTTTAGTATGTCGGGCGATAGTGTTTTCAATAATATTGTTATTTTAGTAGGTACAATTAGTGCCTTGATGTATTTCTATTTTTCAAGAGAACAAACAGGTTCTTATGGAAAATTTACTCGATTAGGAATTTATTTCTTAATGATTAGTTTTGGAGCATCATTTGGTTTTGCTGTCATGGGACGTATTTCATTACTTATTGGACGTTTTAACGATCTAATTTTATTTTCTTCTCCTGACTATAACTACGGAACGTATTGGATGATGTTATTTATCGTGGTTATACTAGGTTTTTGGTCATTCCAAAATCCTGAAAAAAAGGAAGGTTAATAAATGAATAAAGCGGACATTAGGAAAGTAATTTCCCAAAGCATTCTCGCAGATGGTATGTCTCCAATTATCGATTTGGAAAAATCTCATGGTTCTTGGTTAGTTGATAAAGTAAGCGGAAAAGAATATTTAGATTTATTTTCGATGTTTGCATCTCTATCTGTTGGGTATAATCATCCCTATGTATTAGAACAGTCAGAAAGATTACGTATTGCCGCAATCAATAAACCGACAAATTCAGATGTTTATTCTCAAGAAATGGCAGAATTCATGCATACATTCAAGCGTGTTGCTCAGCCAGATTATTTACCACATACCTTTTTCATTGAAGGTGGTGGTTTAGCGGTAGAAAATGCTTTGAAAGTTGCATTTGATTGGAAGCGTAGAAAGAATTTAGCAAAAGGAAGTAGTGTCAAAGGAGAAAAAGTTATTCACTTTAAACAATGTTTCCATGGAAGAACAGGCTATACTATGTCTCTAACTGATTCTCCAGACAAAAGGAAAACAATGTACTTTCCAAAGTTTGATTGGCCTCGAGTTACTAACCCTAAAATTACATTCCCCTTAAAAGATAATTTGGAGCATGTTCAAGAATTAGAAAGACAATCATTACATGAAATCAAAGAGGTAATTGCTGCAAATCCAGACAATATTGCTTCTATTATTTTAGAGCCTATTCAGGGTGAGGGCGGAGATAATCACTTCAGATGTGAATATATGCAAGCTTTAAGAGAAATTGCTGACGAAAATGATATCATGCTGATATATGATGAAGTTCAAACAGGTATTGGTGTTACAGGAAAAATGTGGGCACATCAACATTTTGCATCTGGAGGTTGTGAAACTGGATGTGATTGTGGAAATGGTTTATCAGCTAAGCCTGATATTATTTCTTTCGGTAAAAAAACTCAGGTTTGTGGTATTGCTGCAAGCACGCGCGTTGATGAAGTGGAAGGAAATGTATTTCAAGAATCAAGCCGTATTAATTCTACCTGGGGTGGAAGTCTCGTGGATATGGTGCGATTAACTATTTATTTAGAATTAATTGAAAGAGATAACTTAGTAGACCAAGCAGCTAAAAATGGATTATATCTTCTTGATAGCATTCAAGGTCTTCAAGATCAATATCCTGGCCTTGTATCCAATGCAAGAGGAAAAGGTCTGTATTGCGCCTTTGATTTGCCTTCAAGCGACAAAAGAGACAAATTAGCAGAGCTGCTTATGGATGAAGGTTCTATTCTTTTAGGTTCTGGAAACTATTCAATTCGATTTAGACCGCATTTAAACGTTACAACAGAAGATATTGATTTTGGAATGGATTGTTTCAAGCGCGCATTAAATAAGTTGGCATAATGTCCAATAAAGGCAAATTATTTGTCGTTGCTACACCAATTGGCAATCTAGAAGATTTTACATTCCGTGCAGTAGAAACCCTCAAGAGCGTTCATTGTATTTTTGCAGAAGATACGCGAACTTCAAAAAAACTAATTAATCATTATGATATTGATACAAAACTGTATAGTTATCATGATCATAGCAGCGAAAAAGAAATTGCACGCTTATTAGATATTCTTAAAGATCAGAAAGATGTCGCATTAATTTCTGATGCTGGAACACCAACTATTAGCGATCCAGGGTATAGCTTGATCAGAGAATGTATAAGTGAAGGGATTGATGTTGTTCCTATACCTGGTGCTTCTGCTTTAACTGCAGCTATTAGCGCGTCAGGATTACCTTCAGATGCCTTCACATTTATAGGATTTTTACCAGTAAAAAAAGGAAGACAAAAGAAAATTTCTTTTTTAGAAAATGTAGATACAACTTTAGTGTTATTTGAAAGCCCTCATCGACTATTAAAAACATTAAATCAATTAAAAGAAGCGCTTGGAGAAAGACCTATTGTTGTTGCTAGAGAATTAACAAAGTTGTATGAAGAAATTATTAGAGGTAATTTTAGTTCTACAATAAAATATTTTGAAGCAAAAAAAATTAAAGGTGAAATAGTAATTATGATTGGAAAGAATGATGACAGAATCCACTTCTAGCGGAAAATTTATAACATTTGAGGGTGTCGATGGGTGTGGAAAATCCACACAAGCTGAAAAATTAGTTGAAAAGCTTTTTGAAATTGACATATCGGCTGTTACAGTTCGAGAGCCAGGTGGCGATCCAATATCGGAATCTATTCGAAAATTATTGCTTCATGCTGAAGAATCTATGTCTGATCGTGCTGAAGCATTGTTAATGATCTCAAGTAGAGCGCAACTTACTGATAAGGTCATATTGCCTCATATTATTAATGGGAAGTGGGTAGTAGCAGATAGATATGCTGATTCTACATTGGCATACCAAGGCGGTGGAAGAGGTCTCAGTGTCAATGCATTAAATGAGATTAATAATTTTGGAACATATACATTAAAACCCGATATCACATTCTTCATTGATGTTCCTATTGAGAAAGCAGATGAAAGGATGTCTGTTTCAAGAGATAGGATTGAGAAAGAAGGTTTAAATTTTCAACAAAGAGTACGCGATCAATACTTGACAATTCATGCTAAAGATCCAGACAGGGTAGTTTTAATAAATGGGGAACAATCTATTGATAAAGTTTTTGAAGATGTATGGAGCGCAATGAAAGAGAAATTTAGTTTATGAAATATTTTAAAAAAGCATCAATCATCTTTATGGTTCTTATGGTATGTTTCTTTGGGATACTTCGCAGTCAGCAGTTAGATGTTTATCGCGACATTGCACGATCTCAACAACAGATTATGACAGTCTATAAGTACTTATTAACAGAATATGTTCATGAGTTAGATGTACAAAAATTAACATCCAAAATTATTAAATCCATGTTAGAGAATTTCGATCCATATACTGAGTACTATGAAGAAAAAGATTTAGAAGATTTAGCAATTAAAACTGATGGAGAATTTAGTGGAGTAGGTCTTCAAATATATATGTACGAAGATCAATTAACTGTTGTTGGGCCTATTGAAGGATCTCCCGCATCACGAGCTGGTATTTTTACAGGTGATGAAATTATGAATATCGATGGAGAAACTACCAAAGGGTTGGAGTTAAAAGAGGCTACTAATAAGATTAGAGGAGATAAAGGAACAGATGTTATCCTTACAATTAAAAAGCCAATTACAGGTGAAACAGAAGATTACGTAATTACTAGAGATGTAATTACGATTAAAGATATCCCCTATTATGGAATGGCAAATCCAGAAGTTGGTTATCTAAGAATTACAAACTTTTCAAATAATACTCCAGGTGAAACAAGAGATGCTCTAATATCTTTAATGGGTGAAGGTGCAGATAATATTATTATTGATTTAAGGGATAATCCAGGTGGATTGTTATCGTCGTCACTAGATATTTTAGATCTTATTTTACCAAAAGATGTAGAGATGGTTTCAACAAAAGGAAGAAAAGGTAGGAGTCTTAAAAACTATAAATCACTTAACAGTGCATTTTTACCGAATTCAGTAGATATAGCAGTGCTCATCAATGGCGGGAGTGCCTCAGCAAGCGAAATTGTTGCTGGAGTATTACAAGATCATGATCGAGCTGTAGTGCTTGGAGATCAGTCTTTTGGAAAAGGCCTAGTTCAAACTGTGATTGGAATTAATCAAGATACTGCTCTAAAAATTACTAATTCTAAATATTATATTCCAAGTGGTCGCTCAATTCAAAAAAGAAAATTTATTGATGAAGAATTAATAGCAGATGGCACCTTAGAAGCCGATTCACTATTTCAAACAATGGCAGGAAGAACTGTATTGGGTGGCGGTGGAATCTCTCCAGATATTGTAGTCAAAGATGAAGGTTCTTATCCTTTAGCAGCATCCATTTTAAGAAACGGAGGCTATTTCAGGTTCGTTCAACAATCCAGTGATCAGTATACTTCAATCGATGAAGTTATGGCAGATAACAGCTTAATGAAAAATTTTAAAACCTTTATAAACGATAATGATATTGAGGGTTATGTTGATGGCGAAGAAGATCTAGAGTCAGCAAAAGAAAAGCTATCTGAAGAAGACAAAGACAATATTTTCTTAAAAAACGCCTTTAGTGTTATTGAGAGACAAATTGATAAAACTCAATCAGAAATGTTTGAAACTGAAAAAGATATTATTGAGAGAATGATTTTAGGTGAATTTGCTTTCTATTATGATGGAAACGACGGAAAATATGAATTATATCTTAAAGATGATAAAGTAGTAATTAAAGCCCTAGAAGTCTTAATGGATGATTCTGTTTATTCATCGTTTTTAACAGTTCCTGAGCCTAATCAGGTAGCAGTAATTAAAAACTAATAAATCATGATATCATCTAATATGCATGCAGGATTTACTGTAAGTTCATTTTTTAAAAACAATAATATTAATACAGTTTTTACTTTGTGTGGAGGACATATATCTCCAATTCTTGTTGGGTGTGAATCTGAGGGGATCGATATTATAGAAGTACGTGATGAGGTTTCAACAGTATTTGCAGCAGACGCTACATCTAGACTCACCAACAGTATAGGAGTTGCTATTGTTACAGCTGGCCCTGGAGTCACTAATACAATCACTGCAATTAAAAATGCACAACTAGCACAATCTCCTTTAATATTGATTGGTGGAGCAGCAGCGACACTTTTGCGCGGTAAGGGATCTCTACAAGATATTGATCAAATGGCATTGATAAAACCTCATGTAAAGTCAGCAGTAAGTGTTGGTAAGACTCGCGATATAATACCATGCCTTACAAATGCTTTGAATACAGCAATATCTGGAGTACCTGGCCCAGTATTTGTTGAGTTACCTATTGATTTACTCTATCCAGAAAAAAGTATTAGAGAGCAACATGCAAGTCAGTTACCATCTAATGGAATAGTGGGTAAGTTGATGGCTTGGTATGTAGATCGCCACTTAACTAATATGTTTTCTAATAAAAAGTCATCTATAAAAATTAGAAAGAAAAAATCGATTCTTTCACGACAAAAAGATATAGACAATGCAGCATTAGCAATTGTAAATGCTAAGAAACCTGTTGTATTGCTTGGAAATCAAGTCACACAAAATAAAGAGGCTTTACCCCAATTTCTTAAAAATTTAAGTAAGTTATCTATTCCTACTTATACATCAGGAATGTCGAGAGGATGCTTCAATGAAAATGATAAATTTTTTATGCGCCATAACCGTAAACACGCTTTAAAGAACGCAGATGTTGTAATTACTGTAGGTGTTCCATTAGACTTCCGATTAGGGTATGGATTTTCTATTAATTCAAATGCAAAAATTATTGCAATCAATAAAAGTACAAAAGACATGAAGCAGAATAGAAAACCTTTTATATGTATTCATGGAGATCCAACTCGTGCAATTTGTGAAATTGGTAAAATTATCAATCCTCCAAAATGCGAAGAATGGACAGAAGAATTAAATTTACTTGAACAAAAACGTGATAACGAGATAATAAAACAATCTGAAATCAAAACAGATTTTGTTAATCCTATTAAACTATGTACTACAATTAATGATCTTTTAGATGACAATAGTATTATAATAGCAGATGGAGGAGATTTTGTAGGAACGGCGGCATATACCGTACGACCTAAAGGACCATTAGGTTGGCTTGATCCAGGTCCATTTGGAACGCTGGGTGTTGGAGGTGGATTTGCACTTGGAGCAAAAAGTGCATACAAAAGTAAAGAAGTTTGGATTATTTATGGAGATGGTGCTTGTGCATTTAGTTTAGCTGAATTTGATACCTACGTTCGTCATAAATTGCCCGTTATTGCTATTGTTGGAAACGATGCTTCTTGGCAGCAAATTGCTCGAGAGCAAGTTGATATGCTTGGAAGTTCTATAGGAACAAATCTTGTAAACACTGCCTATCATCAGGTAGCAATTGGCTATGGCGGAAAAGGATATGCTGTGGATGATTCCAGTGATTTAAAGAGTGTATTAATTCAAGCAAAAGAAGATGCAAAAAATGGATTTCCAGTATTAGTGAATGTTCGTATAGGAAAAACAGATTTTAGAAAAGGATCTATATCGGTATGAAATATAAAATTAAATTTCTAACCATAATATTGATGTCATGTTTTTATATGAATGTTGGAGTAAAACATTTTATTGAACCTGAATGGTTTCTACAAATAATGCCACCTAATTTTCCATTTCATTTAGCCTCAGTTTATATTAGTGGATTTTTCGAAGTTTCATTGGGTTTCTTACTATTGATACCTAAAACACGTTATTATGCTGCCTGGGGGCTGATTCTGCTCTTAATTGCAGTATTCCCAGCTAACATCTATCTTGCATTAACAAACGGAGATGCAATGGGAACTACGGCTGCAATTGCATGGGGAAGACTTCCATTTCAATTTCTATTTATTGGGTTAGCTTATTGGCATTCAAAGGATGATTGAAAAAATATTAAATAAGATCATGCATTTTTTCGCGTGGCTTATAATTAATTCAAAAGAAAAATAAAGGAGTAAAAATGTTAAAAAAGATTTTATTATCAATAATAATGGTTGGTTTTATATCTGCAAATACGCCAAAAGTTATATTAATTACTGGAACTGCATATGGAATCGGTAGATCTACTGCAGAGTATTTATTGAATGAAGGTCATATAGTATATGGTGGAGATATTTTAGTAGAAGAAAATCTTTATTTAAACAATATTGGAGGAATAGCCCTTGAAATGGATGTTACCAATCAAGAGCATATTGATAAAGCAGTTCAGCAAATCATTAATGAACATGGAAGAATTGATGTTCTGGTAAATAATGCTGGTTTGGGTGTATATGGAGCTATTGAAGAAGTCACCATGGAGGACGTTTATTATCAGTACGATGTTAATTTGTTTGGATTAGCTAGAGTTACAAAGTCAGTGCTTCCTTATATGAGAGAGCAAAAGAGTGGAACAATAATTAATATCAGTTCAGTGTTAGGAGAAACTTATGGTCCTTTAGCGGGGTGGTATTTGTCCTCTAAGCATGCACTAGAAGGTTGGTCAGATGCATTAAGGGTAGAATTGAAAGAATTTGATATTGATGTAGTTATTGTGCAGCCTGGAGCTATAAATACTAATTTTTTTAATGTATCTAGAAGTTATTTAGATAAATATAAGCAAGACTCAAATTATGCACATCTTTACGGGGAACCAGTTGCAGATTCTGAAAATTCTGTGCTTTCTAATCAATCAGAACCAATCGTGATTGCAAAGGTAATTAATAAAGCTATAAATGCTAAAAATCCTAAAACACGTTACTCAGCTGGTGCATATAGTAAATTGGGAATATTTTTAAGACGAATTATGACAGATAAAATGTTTGATAGATTCATTCTTTTTATTAATTGATTTTAAAAAAAGGAGATAGATATGTTTAAAAAATTTATTATATCAATGTTGATTGTTGGAAGTGTTTTTGCTTCTGATAAGCAGAAAGTTATATTAATTACTGGTACTGCTCACGGTATTGGAAAGTCTACCGCTCAATATTTAATTGATAAAGGACATATTGTTTATGGTGGAGATATCTTGGTTGAAGAAAACCTATATCTAAATGACATCGGTGGAATAGCATTAGAGATGGATGTAACAAAACAAGATCATGTTGACAATGCTATCAATCAAATTATTGCAGAGCAAGGTAGAATAGATGTTTTAGTAAATAATGCTGGAATTGCTGTTGGTAGCGCTATTGAGGATGTATCAATGGAAGATGCAATGTATCAATTTGAGGTAAACTTATTTGGTGTTGGTAAAACTGTTAAAGCAGTATTGCCCCACATGAGATCTCAAGGAAGTGGAACTATTATTAATATTTCTTCAGTATTAGGTAAAGCATACAACCCTCTTTATGGATGGTATGTTTCATCAAAACATGCTCTTGAAGGTTGGTCTGATGTACTTAGACTGGAAGTAAAACAATTTGGAATAGATGTGGTTATTATTGAGCCAGGGATGATCAAAACAAACATTGGTAATTATTCAGCTCAATATTTTGAAAAGTATAGTAAAAATTCAGAATATAAAAATTTCTATGGCACTCCAGATGATTCGGATGACAATACATTTGACGATTATTCTGACCCTATAGTAATAGCAAAGGTCATTGATAAGGCAATAAGAGCTAAAAATCCTAAAACACGGTACTCAGCTGGTGCATATAGCTGGATACTTTTAACAATGAGAAGTATATTACCTGATAAATGGTTTGACAGGTTAATTGTAAACGTTACAGGTTAGGCTAAAGTTTAAAAATTGGGGGCGATTAGCTCAGCTGGTTAGAGCATCTGCTCGACATGTAGAGGGTCGGGAGTTCGAATCTCTCATCGCCCACTCTTAATTAAAACGTAAAGCGAGCTTTACATTTGACACTATATGGTATATATTTAATGTCATGAAAATCAAAAAAATACTATTATTCATTTTTCTATCACTTACCATTGTGCAAGCGCAAGGTAAGTCTTACAAAATTCTCAGTACAAATATTGAATCAAATATTCTCAAAGAGGGAATAGTCGAGATACAAGAAACAAGAGTATACAGTTTTAAAGGAAATTATTCTTTTGTCTACAGAGATATTCGTAAAAAAGGGTATGATCAATTGTATGATATTCAAGTACTTGAAGGAGATAAAGCTTATTTAAATACTGAAATTAAAGAAGATGGAAATTTTAGAATTGAATCAAGAGATAGGTATTACCGTATTTATTGGTACCACTCATCAAAAGATGAGAATAAAACATTTACTTTGAAGTATAAGTTAAAAGACCCTTTTACGGTTGGAAAAACAGATGCACAATTTCGTTGGGTATACTTAGATGATAAATTTGATAAGCGTCCAGGAACGTTAAATTTGACACAAAAGTTTGATGGAATTATAGATACCAACACTATAAACTTCTCTGTTGAACAACCAATTAGATCTAAAAAGTATAAATTTTCAAAAAAAGAAAATGGTATGTTTGAATTGTCTTCTGATTCGTTTTCTAAGAAAAATGTTTTACAACTGCGAACAATATTTCCGACTTCATACTTATCAAATTCATCTATCAATAATGAGGAATTTTCTCTTGCTGGATTACTGCTAGAGGAGAGAAATCAAAGATTGGCTATTTATGGTATTATTGCCATGACGCTTTTTTCTTTATTAATTGGAATAAACTTTATAAGGAAATACTTAAATGATCATAAAGTAGAAATTAGTGATGATATAAACTTTACAGAATTTCCATCCAATCATCATCCAGTATTAATAGGGTGGCTTATTTGGCGATATCCTAGCGTTAGCGCTACTGGCATCCTTGGAACTCTATTTGAGTTAGCAAGTAAGAAGAAAGTTCATCTTGAAACGGTCGAGTCGGGTAAGTGGATTTTTAAATCAAAGAAATTAAAAGTAGATGTTATCAATCCGGATACATCTGATTTATCTAATAGTTTTTCAAAATTACTGCTTGATAGAATTTTAACTATTGGAACTAACACTTATTTCTCAAAAATATGGTACAAATATTCATTCTCATCTTCTAAGTGGAAACAAAATCGTACAAAAAAAATTAAGGAATTAGGATGGTTAGATAGTTCTGGAGATCAAGAAAGAGCTAATCTCTTATTACTTCAGGTAATTATATCTATTTCAATAATTGGATTAAGTTTTATTTATGGAATATTTTGGGGTGCTTTTTTTACCATTATACCATCAATAATGCTACTGATAATCTCCTTTGGATCAAGACTTACTAAAGAGGGTCAAGAACTGTTTTTAAGGTGGTGCGCATTTGGAGATGCCCTCAAAAAAAATAAGTTAAATATACAAGATTTTGAACCAGACCTTTTATTACAATACTGTATTATCATGGGCATGCATGGCGAAGAGCTTAAAAACGTTATTGATAAAGCAAACCAAGATGGAACATGTTTTATATGGTATGGAGGAGGCACTCCTTCTGATGTTTCTACTATCACTGCTGGTATTGCCGATATTGCAACTACTGGAACAGCTATTTCTGCTTCATATGGAGGCGATGGAGGCGGAGGTGCCGGAGGTGGTGGTGCTGGAGGCGGAGGCGGAGGCGGTGCTGGATAGAATGTTTTACTTCTTGATGTCGTTACTCTTTTTTTTAGTTTCCTGTGATACAAAAGCAATTGGTAATCGCTCCTATGAAGTCTTTAAAGATCAATCAATAAAATTTGATGAAAATATGAATTCAGATTCTGACGATTTTTTGATTATGGACAATGGACGTATTGCTTTAAAAAAAATTACTATACCAATGTTCAAAAAGCATACAGATGTGTCAATTGAGGCTTCTCTAGTTTCAGTTGGTGATCCTTGGGATAAATCTGCTGGGATTTTTTTAATGCAAAATGACCCACGTAATAGCTCTGAAAATCCCATCGAATTATTACGTTTTATAACTCCGTTTGGAGTGGGGCATTTCAGTGAAGATAATGAGAGAATAGATGAATACCGTCCAGTTTATATCCCAAAATGGGAAGAAAGTATTTCTTGGGCAGAAAATATCACCCATCTAATCCCATTTCTGCAGGGAGAAGTTTGGATTGGACTATGGATAGATACTTGGCATAAAGATGGCTATTCCGTTTCTGTTGATTTGAATTTTATTGAAAGTGAAATTAAGAATCATCAAAAAGAGAATCTGTCATTAATCCCTCTAAAGAATACCACGAATTACTTTGATGCTGATATTGGTAAGAAGCATGATTTTTCTTCAAATGACCTAAGTATGAAGATTGAGTTAGATCAGAATATAACCAATGCAAAATTTTACTATTTGACTACTGGTCATGGAGCTCACAGTGAGGGAGATGAATTTAACCAGCGAAATAATATTTTAATGCACAATAATGAAGTATTAACTGTGTTTGATGCTTGGCGAGATGACTGTGCATCATTTAGACGATTTAATCCATCATCCGGTGCCTGGTTTGAAAAAACTATATGGAAAGGTGAAGAAATTAATGAGCGTATTGCTTCTTCTGATTATTCCAGAAGTAATTGGTGTCCAGGAAGTAAAGTTTCTCCAATAGTTATCGAGCTGGGAGATTTAGATAAAGGTGATCATATTTTTACAATATCAATTCCTGATGCTCAACCTACAACAGATGAATATTGGAACTTTTGGAATGTCTCATCTTATATTGTTTATGAGAACTAATATTAAAGTTTAATACTAATTTGATTATTTAAAATTATTTATTAAGATTTAGCATAATTAATGAGGATAAATGTTAAATAAAATAAATATTTTAGCTGATAAGTTAATGTCAATTCTCGATACAGTTTTTGGGGGTATTATTGCTATATTCTTTACTCTCATCATTGTATACTTACTATTAAATGGAGGAATTAATTAATGGACGATATGATTGCTAAGTTTGTCAGTTTTTGTCTAGATACGAAGTTCGTTATCTTATTAATTATTGTGGCATTTATTCTTAAAGTAATGAGTATTATTTAAATATTTAATCAAGGGGTAGAAAATGAATTCAAATTTATGGTATTTACTAATGATAATTTCAATTTTGATGGCAGTCCTGCTATTTTTAAATCTTCCTGGATATGAAGATGCTGCTGACGCACGTCAAGTTGGAGTTTTTGTAGGTCTATGGGCACCAACATTTGGAATATTAGGTGTTAGATCTCAATTAAATGAAAATAATAGGTAAGAAATTATGATTACATGGGGTCCTTTTACAATGCAACATCCTTTAGAGATACCTATGCTATTTCTATGTATTCTATTTGTCGTATTTATGGCATTTAGTATTGCTATGGATGACTAATAATTTTTTTATTTATTTTTATTTAAATTCTCAACTATCTGAATTATGCTTGCTATAACTGTATAATAATCAATAGATTGTATTCAGGTAGCCAACTAATAATCAACTAATTAAGGAGATATACTCTATGTATCTAAAGCAACTTGACAATAAACTTGATGAACTTCATTTATTAAAACACCCATTCTATGTAGCATGGAATAATGGAGAATTGAATCAAGAAATTTTACAAGACTATGCTGAGCAATATTATCAGCATATCAAAGCATTTCCACGTTATATAAGTGCAACACATTCACTTTGTGAAGATATTGAGCAACGTAAAATCTTATTAGACAACTTGAGTGATGAAGAAGATTTTGAGAAAGACCACCCAATGCTATGGAAGCAATTTGCTCTTGAAGTAGGAGCAGATGCATCTGAGCTTGAAATAATTAAGCAAGCAGAGTATACAGAAGATATGATTGCAAACTTCTTTAGGCTCGCTAGATCTAGTTATGCAGAAGGATTAGGTGCTTTATATGCCTATGAGCGTCAAGTGCCAGAGATTGCAGATACTAAGATTAAAGGATTGATAGATCATTATGATGTTTCATCTGATAAAGGATTAGAGTATTTCGTAGTACATAAAGATGCTGACGTAGAGCATCGTGAGCAAAGTGCTATGCTAATGAATCAACTATCCGATGATGACAGAAAGCTCGCAGAAGAAGCCGGAATGTCTACAGCGCATGTGTTGTGGGGATTTTTATCAGGTCTTTGTGAGAAATATAATATTCCAAACGAAATGAACTAATGATGAGATATCTATTAGCTTTTTTATTTATGATTTCATCAACAGTAATCGCACAAGAAGTTGAGCAAGCAGCTTCCTCAAAATCTGGATGGGGAGTCTATGGCGGATATCAGTCCATGCAAATTTCAGGAATAGAAGACGATGCATCTGATGAAGAGCTTGAAATGTTTGAAACTGAGAGATTGGGATCATTTTATATTGGAATATGGAAAAATACAGACTGGAAAATTAGTTCGTTGCCAATAACTATTGGTGCTGAATTAGGACATCGAGGAACTAAATTCAAAACTGATCTTGAATTTCCAGATGGAGAAACCTTGGAGATGTCAGCTGATATACTAATCACCTACCTTGATTTATGGGCATCAGCAAATTATGCTATGTCAGATAAGTTTAATTTATGGATCGGTCCTTTGTTTGGAATTCATCTAGATGATAAAGTCAAATTTATGGGTTTAGATTTACCTGACAATGATGGTATTGATACGGATTTAGGATTCAATGAAAATGATTTTGGAATTCTTCTTGGTGCTGGCTACTCAATTACCGATAATATTAACATAAATGCTGGTTTATATCGCGGATTAAAAGATCACGATGGTGGCAAGTTTAATAACTTATTCATAGATCTCGGCTATAGTTTTTAAGAGATTTTTTTTAATTTAACTTTAACAGCAGTGTCTACTATTGAATTCCAATTAATATCAGATGATATTTCATCACCTTTTGTTTTTGCAAGAAAGGTACACCATATCTTTACAAAAGTAGGAGACGGATAAAGATATTTTTGCCTTCTATCGTCTTTATCACATTCAAGAAATAAATACCCGCGTTTTTTTCCTAAAGCGACATAGTTAACAAACGATGACTTTGATCCATACAGAGGACTTAATTTATTATAAACTCTTGATGGTGTTATTTTTTTTTCTGATAAATAATGAGACATGATGAATGTTGTTGCTATTCTTGAGGTAATAGTTGATAGAAAAAATCTTATAGTTTCAGCTTTTTCTTTATCATTAAAGCTATGTGTCATGGCATCAAATATATTAGATGCTTGTGTTGCAAAATCTTTTTTTGTCTTAAGTGCCAATTTAGTACTCCTGTCTAATTAACCATAATAACGAAATAAATATAATCTTAATTTTTAATACAAATTAATAACAAAATTTAATACTAATATTTGATGTATTTGAAATCTAGGTAAATTGTAGTATAATTGGCCCAATATTTATGCATATTGAAGATATAAAAAAGACAATTACTATAGTCAATGATTATCCTATCGAAGGGATAGTATTTAAAGACATCACAACTTTATTAGAAGACCCAGTAGCGTTTAAAGCTACCGTAGATCTGATGATAGAGAAAATTGCTCATTTAGAGTTTGATAAAGTTGTTGGGGTAGAATCCAGAGGATTTTTCTGGTGTGCACCAATTGCTTATGCACTATCTAAGTCATTTGTTCTAGCCAGAAAACCAGGCAAGCTTCCTAGGGAAGCTGCTGAGAAACATTTCACGCTAGAATATGGAACAAATAGTGTTCATATTCATAAAGATGCAATTGGTACTGGAGATAAAATTCTAGTAGTAGATGATTTAATTGCTACCGGCGGTACTGCAACAGCTACAGCTGATTTGTGCAGAGAATTAGGTGCAACCGATATCCATACATTATGTTTGATTGATTTGCCACACTTAGGTGGATCAGAAAAACTAAGAGAAAAGTATGGTGAGGTTATTACTTTAATTGATTACTAATTAATCTTTGTCAAACATAGTAGAAAACTGGATAAACTTTATATAGTTTCCAGATACAATCAGTTTCCCTGAAGCTATTGCCTTTTTAGCGTCCGTTATTCCTAATACAATCCCTTTCCATGTCGAAGTTTCAACTGTAACGAGAATTTCGGCTTCTGTAGGTATGTATTGAATGATTTCAGCGATATTATTTCGTATGATAATACCAAATTGCTTTCCAGTATCGCTCATAGTAAAACCAACTTTAATAAGTTTATTATTGGCCTTATCAGGATTCAAACGTGGAGGCATTGCTTCAAAGATGGTTTCAATAGGAATTTGACGTACTTGGTTTTCAGTTAATTGAAAGGTTAAGTCGGGAGTAATTTCTCCTTTAATTTCATATGCCTCTGATAAATAATAATTTCTAGCAATAGGGTTAGTCTCCTTGATTGAAAGTTCTTCAAGTGATTGTGCATAAAGATTTTTCATATCAGCATCATTTGGAAAATTAATAACACCTATCTGTCCTAATTCAGCTGCCCATTGTAGCTCATCATCTTTTATAGCCTCATTAATCAAAGAAATAAGATTGGATTTAGATCCAATGATATTGTATAATTTTTTACTTCGATCCTTGGTTGATAGAGGCTCCAAATTAACCGCCTTACCATCAAAAAATCCTAGATATCCATTATAAACATTTCTAATGCTCCACGAAACCTTTCCGTACTGTTCACGTAAATCAAAATTTTCTTTAAAAAATTGTGGATATACAAACTCATCAACAAGTTCATCAGGTGTTTTTCCTTTATTTGCACCTCTAATTGCATAGTCATGGATATATTGAATGGCATCACGATAAATGGTTAAACGCTCTTGTACTTCTTTTTTATTTGATAAATAAGGACCATGAGAACTAACTAAATATGTTGGATTGTATGCACGCATTTCATCAACCGATTTATACCATTTGTATGTATCGCGATAGGAGGTTCCTCTTATGGTATAAAGATTTGGAAAGCGCATGTAGTAATTATCGCCAGAGAATACAACTTCCTTGTCTTCGTAGTAGATAATAATCTGATCATCAGTTTCACCAGGTGAATGAATAATTTCAAGTGTTATACCAGCAATGGTAAGAATATTTTTTTTCCCTTTAAGTAAAACTGTGGGATATATCACGGGAGGTTGTTTAAAATCAAAATCCAATGTAAACCCTAGACCATGACCCCTTTGTAATTCTTTGGGTAAAAAGAATCCAAATTGTTTCATTCCTCTTTCTGTTAAAATAGGTTTTAAAAGATTGTTTTGATCATAAAATCCCTTTTTAAAAGTTTCATGGGCATATACCTCTGTACTATTATCAACAAAGGGAGCAGCTCCTCTCCAATGATCTACATGAGAATGAGTATAAAAAATAGCTTCAATAGGCTGATCAGATATTTCTTCAAATCTTTCTCGAATTTCTGCTGCCAATATATCACTTTCAGTAACATCGATAATAATATTACCACCATCACCCACGATTAATATAGAATTAGCTAAGCCATAACCTATTGCCACATAAACATTATCTACAACTTGATAAATATTTTTTTCAAAATAATAATCATCATCTACACTGATTTCATTATCGAATTCTTGAGGTGTAATTAAAGTTTCTTCTTCTTTTTTGGAACAATTAATTAGAATAAAGCATAGTAGGAGTGTATTAAATATTTTATAATGCATTTATAAATATACGTCATTATAAATTATATTTTTAGATAAATTAAGTGATAATTATGAAACACATTTCTTACGCGAGAGACAAATTTATACCCACCAATGAAGTAAATCTAAATATTATAGATAATTTCTTAAGCATTGTTAGGGGGTATCAAGTATTTACATTTCTTAAAACCGTAAATAAGGGAAAGCCTGTATTTTTAGATCATCATCTAGATAGAGTGCTTGGAAATGCTAAATCAATGAATATGATTGTAAGACAATCTAAAGAAGAGATTAAATCTTTAGTTCAAGATACATTAAATCAAAATAAATTTGATGATGTAGAATGTAATATTATGATTTTATTAGCAGGTACATCACCAATAGATAGCTCTGCTCTCATTACAGATATGCCTGTGGACCTTTTTATTATTATAACACCTGCTAAGCTTTATTCATCTCAATATTATGAAAAGGGAATTTCATTGGGTTTATTTGAGTACGAGAGATCTGATGGTGAGCTTAAGACTCCATTTACCTATTTTGGCGGATTAAAAGCTCAGCATGCAGTGGTAAGGGGAACTAACTACGATGAAGCGCTGTATACTAGCAATAATATGGTTTTAGAGGGTACTACTTTTTCTTTCTTCTGTATAATGGACGATGGAATGATTCTTACTCCACCTGCAGATGGAAAAATACTAAGAAGCGTAACTCGATTAGTTTTATTAAATATTCTAAAAAAACAGCAGTTGAGTATTGAAGAATCAGATCTTTCAATTGAAAAAGTCTTAAAATGTAAAGAAGCATTTATAGCATCAGCTAATCGAGATGTTATACCCGTTGTATCTATTCAGGGCAATCTCATTAGTGATGGATTAGTCGGTGAACACACTAAGTCCATTATGAGCCTTTATCAAGAAACTATAAACTCTATTTAGTAGTAATATTTATAATTAGTTGTTATTGTAGTTTTATTCTTTTTTAATTATTTTGATGGAAACATATTTACATACTAAGACGTATATAACTATATACAAACAACAATTATAAAGGTAGATAATATGAAACATTTTCAAATATTAGCTTTATCAAGTCTTTTTGTTTTCTCGTGCGCTATGAATGCGCCAACTGCATCCGCTGAATCTAATGATTTTACACTAGGTAAAGTTCAATCGCAGCTTTCAGAAGGAATGAGTTCATCACAAGTAGTGAGTTTGTTAGGATCTCCAAATCTAGTGACTAGTACACAAGGTGGTGGGGAAGCTTGGACATATGATAAGGTGTCTCAAGAATCTGAGTCTTCTAGTATGTCAGGAGCAGGAGCAGGTTCGAGCGGAAACTTTTTTGGTATTTTCGGTGGTGGACGTAGCAAGAACTCTACTACAAGTAAAAATTTAACATTAATCGTTAAATTCAATGCAGATGGTCTAGTTTCTAGCTATAAATATCAAAGCATTAAATACTAAATGAAAAATATCTTTTTCTCTGTTTTTTTAGCTTCTAGCTTTTTATTAGTTGGATGTGGATCAGGTATGTCTGACCGTACTACTGCTGTAAAGAGGGCAATTGAAACAAGAGAATATAATGTTGATACTAAAGCATTAATGACTGCATCAGTAGGTGCATTTCAAGACCTTGGCTACACAATTGATGTACTCAATAGTGACTATGGATTAATTACTGGCAGTAGAACTCAGGGAACACAAACAACAGAAGTGAACGATGGCACAGTGCTAGATGACATAGTCGCAGGACTTTTTGGATTTGATTCTCGTTCTGATGATATTGTAATTACGCCGTTAAAGCTATCAGCTACAATAACAGTAAAAGAAATTTCTTCAAACCCTTTAATTTCATCATTGAGAGTAAATTTTGAAAGTGGTGGAAGAAGATATTCTGATTTATTTTTTAGATCTTTCTTTGCCGCTCTAGATCAATCTCTTTTTCTTGATACAGCGACGGAAGAATAGTAAGTGTCTAAAAAACAAATATTTTCATTATTTATTGCTGTAAACTTTTTATTAGTTAGTTGCAGTTCTTCTAGTTCTTCAAAGAAGAAAACTGTAGCAGCTCAACGAGCTGTTGAAACCAGGGAATATGCTGTTGATACAAAATCATTAATGCAATCCTCTATAGGAACCTTTCAAGATCTTGGATTTACAATTGATACTATTAGCGAAGAATTTGGTTTAATTACAGCCAGCAAAGTTGAAAAACCTAAAAAGAAGAAAAAATCAGATGCGGAAAAAGCGCTATCTGCTCTTGCAGTTGTAGCAGTTCTCTGGTGGGTAATTAATTCAGACGGAGGAGATGATGATAAAAGATCTTCTGGCGGAGATGGTGGCACCACAACTGTCGTTAAAGATTATAAACTGACAGCTACTCTCACAGTAAAAGCTATTTCTGAAACTGAACCCTTATCATCATTAAGAGTAAATTTTGGAGGCGGTAAGAGAGAGCGCTCATTAGAATTCTTTAAAGAGTTCTTTACAGCTATAGATAAGTCATTGTTCTTAGATGAAAATTTAGATCAAGCAAAAGAGATTGATTTAGAAATAGACAATTAACACCTTCTTATTTTTCAGATTTCTTCTTATACTTTATATCAATAATCATGCTAAGAAAAATCTCAACATATCTAGTACTTTTATTCCTTCTTACAAATAGTATATTTGCATCCGCTGGTACAAAAAGTCATTCTGCTGAAATGTTAAGCAGGGGAAGATATATTCCTATTGCAATATCAGATGACTTTTTAGTTACCGCTAAAACTTTTTCATCACTTAGTTCAAGAACAGTAGATATTTATGAATTGTATAGCGGTTTTGATTCGATGGAAAAAACCGCAGAGTTAAAATCACCAAATCCATTGTCTGGAGATGATTTTGGTTTTAGCATGGCAATACATAATGATTATCTTCTTGTAGGAGCTCCAGGGTCTGATAATGGAAATGGTGTAGTTTATTTATATCGTAAAGACTATGCAGGGGAATGGATAGTTGTAAAAACATTTGAAAATCCTAACGCAACAACGGATCCAAGTCAGTCTCAAAAGTTTGGGTACAACGTTGCTTTAAATGATGAATATATTGCTATTGCTTCACCCTTCTTTAATGACGGAACTGTATTTATATATGATTTCAATCCTGAGTCTGAAAATTTCAGTAATGCTCGAACAATTCCATTTAAAGAAGTAGATGTTCGAAAATTAGGTGATGTTGAGGGATGTTATGCTGCTGGACCAGAAAAATTCGGATTTGGAGTAACTATGTCTTTCAATAATAACAAACTCCTTATTGGTTCATTAAAAGATTTTGTTCATCTGGTTGAGTTTAAAAATGGAATTACTTTCGGTACAAACATTATAGCCCCGCAGCAAGAAGATCAAAGCAACAATCTTAAGATGCGCTTTGGTCAATCTGTTTATGTTGGAGATTCAAGTATTTATATATCAGCACTCAATCATAGTAACGGGCAAGGAAAGGTATTCGTTTATCCTTACATCGATACAAATAGTAAAACAGATGACAATCCTTGGACAAATTTCTATACAATTCAACCAACAGATTTAATAGAAAATAGTTATTTCGGTTATCGATTTAGTGAACTGAATAATCAGTTGATAATCAGTACTTTTAATCAGTCTGATTTATATGTCTACAATAAAAACGAATTAAATAATAGATTCACTTTAAATGAAGTGATTGAAAACAGTAATTACGATAGTTCACATTATTTTGGTAGAAATGTTGCACTAATTGATAATGCTCTTATTACTGATGCATATTATGCTGATGAGCTAGTATTGTATAATAATCTATCAACCAACAGACAATCTTTTCAAAATTTATCAACAAAAGGCCCGCTTCAATCTATTACTAGTAAAGTAGAATGTACAGGCGGTACTGCAGGGTCTTATGAATGTAATAACATTGATTTAATGGCATTCATGGACAAAACAGAAATTGGTGGCGGAAATACCACCAGCTTAAATGATATTTGGGGTTGGACAGATCCCGTAACAAATAAAGAATATGCTATTGTTGGTATGAGTAATGGCACCTCTTTTGTTGACGTTACAACACCAGATAGTCCAATATATATTGGAAGATTAGCAACGCATAGTAGTAACTCTACATGGCGAGATATAAAGGTTTACAATAATTATGCTTTTATTGTATCTGAGGCAAGCGGTCATGGAATGCAAGTGTTTGACTTAACAATACTAAGAACTTTCAATAGTTCGCCTATCACATTTTCTGAGACTGCTCACTATGCTGAATTTGGTAATGCACATAATATTTTTATTAATGAAGATACAGGTTTTGCTTATGCTATTGGTACAAGCACTTGCGGTCCAGGCGGACTGCATATTGTAGATATTTCAACACCAACTCTACCATCAAAGTCAGCTTGTGTATCTGATCCTTCAACCGGAAGAAGTGGTACAGGGTATGTTCATGATGTGCAGTGTGTCGTTTATAATGGCCCAGACTCTCAATACGTAGGGAAAGAAATTTGTTTTGGTTCAAATGAAACCAAGGTGTGGATTGCTGATTTAAGTACAAAATCAGATGATTCTAGTGGAGCTAAAACAATTGGATTAGGTAGCTATGATAATTATTATACACATCAAGGATGGTTAACAGAAGATCATAAGTATTTTATCGTTAATGATGAGCTTGATGAATACAATGGAGGGTTTGGAAATACCAGAACATTGATTTGGAATGTAGAAGATTTAAGTAATCCAACGCTCCAAACAACATATACCGGTCCAACTCCATCTATTGATCATAATAACTATGTTATTGGAAACTATGTTTACATGTCCCATTATACTAGCGGATTGCGAATTCTCGATATTTCCGATATAAATAATCCAAGCGAAGAAGCATATTTTGATGTATATCCTTCAAATAACAATTCATCATTTGATGGAACTTGGAGTAATTACCCTTATTTCAATAGCGGTACAGTTGTTGTAACTGGAATTGATGAAGGATTGTATATTTTAAATCCTACCTTTGATGATACTGCGCCAGATGCACCTACAAATATTTCTTATGAAATTCCAGAGGATGGAACAGTTTCTTTTAATTGGACACTTAGTGACGATACAAGCTCTCAAGTAAGAATTTATAGATCGGAAGAAGCTTTATTTGCTCCAACTTCTATTAATTTAATTGCAACGATTAACTATCCAATTTCAGAGTTTATTGATGAAAACTTGGATACAACTAAAATTTATTATTATAAACTTTCTTCGGTCAATAGTGAAGGAGAAGAAAGTCAGTTTTCTTCTGAATATCAAATTCAGCCAGTAACATTTATTAATGCACCACCAAATATTGATACAGTGTCGGATGTACAAATAAACGAAGATACTAATTTAGGAATTCAGCTTACTGGAGTTAATTATGGGGCTGACGTTAATGCTCAAAATGTCACTGTGACAGCATATGCTGAGAATACAGCTATATTTCCATCATTGGTGGTTAATAATCCTTCTGCTGGTCAATTTATTCTTGATTTGGCCCCAAGCGCAGATAGCAATGGATCTTCTATGGTATATATTACTGTGCGAGATGATGGTGGTACAGCAGATGGAGGTGTTGACTCTACTAGAGTATCATTTAATGCAACAGTATTACCAGTAAATGATACGCCTGGGTCTTTTACAGCTAGCGGAGAATATTTATTCAATGCTTTAGATGGTTCTGGCGCATTTTTATCGAATGAATATTTATTTATTACTCCAGAAAATCAAAATGACTCATTACGTTTTGTATGGGAGGAGTCTGCTGATGTGGATGGAGATACGATTGAATATCGGATGATTGGTTATGATGACTTAGAGTTTTTAAGTATGAATACTTGGACCGAGGATACTTCAATGGCTTGGGCACTAAAAGATCTAGTAGCTCAAACTGATACAGTTAATGTTTCTGAGGGTTCATGGTCGGTCATATCTTCCGATGGACAGTCTTTTCAACAAGCACTATCCGGGTCTATTGGTAATTTAAAGATTGATGGAAGGGCTTTGATACCGGATGTGTTAGAATTAAAGCAAAATTATCCAAATCCATTTACAGCATATACAACATTAGAATATGACGTTCCATCACCTCAGTATGTTGTTTTAAGAGTCTTTAATATTAAGGGACAACTTGTTACTACTTTAGTAGATGAAGAACAGGGCGCTGGCTATAAATCAATAATTTGGGATGGAACAAATGATAATGGCGATACAGTAAGTTCGGGAGTTTATTTCTGTCAAATGTATACACCAGCAAATCCAAATGGCGGTCAGTTTATTAAAGCTATCAAGATGCTAAGACTAAGATAAGTATTGAATCCGTTAAAAAACTTATATCAATGGGTATTATCATGGGCTGAAAGTGCTTATGGCACAGCAGTATTATTCTTTGTTGCTTTTGCTGAATCTTCATTTTTTCCTGTTCCTGCAGATCCACTACTAATGGCTTTATGTTTAGGCAGAGTAAAACGCTCAATGTATTATGTTTTTATGTGCACTCTAGGTTCAGTTTTAGGAGGAATTTTTGGTTTTATTATTGGATATTTTCTTTGGTATGCTCCTTCAGGAGAACTGACAGGTATAGCTAACTTCTTTTTTAGAGTTATTCCCGGTTTTACAAAGGAAGTTTTTGATAATGTAGGCGCTCAGTATGATGCACACAATTTCCTTGTAATTTTTACAGCAGCTTTTACTCCAATTCCATATAAGGTTTTTTCAATAACTGCTGGTGTTTTTCAAATTAATCTACCCACTTTTATCATGGCTTCAATATTAGGTAGAGGAGGTCGTTTTGTAATTATTGGATTATTAATACGTTCTTTTGGCGACCCCATTAAAAAAATGATGGATAAGCACTTTAATACGTTTATTATCCTTTTAACTATCATATTTGCCTTAAGCTATCTTTTAATTGGATATCTATTTTAATTTGTTATAATTTTTGACCATGCAAAATATACTATATCTATCTATTTTATTTTTAGCATCATGTGCTAGTTCTATACCTGATGTTACAACTCCAGAGATCAAGCCTACAGAAAGCGATATTACAATTGAAGATTTCAAGACACATATTGAGTTTTTATCATCTGATCAACTTCAAGGGCGTGGTGCAGGTACCGAAGGCGATAAAATTGCTGTTAATTACATTAAAAAGCGTTTTTATGATGCGGCACCAAATAAAGGAAGAGTGGAGGTTCAAGAGCATTATGTGTTCAAAGATCGCAGGCAGAAAAAAGATAAAGTTTTAACTTATAACGTCATTGGTTATTTGATTGGTAATGACGAAAAATTAAAAGATGAATTTGTTGTTATTGGCGGGCACTACGACACTACTGCAAATGCTCCTGGTAAGATAAATAATGGAGCTGATGATAATGCTTCTGGCACATCCATGGTTATAGAACTTTTTGAAAAATTTGCTTCCACAAATAATCATAAAAGAACATTAGTATTTATGGCATTCGGCGGTGAAGAATTAGGCTTATTAGGTTCAAAGCATTTTGTAAATAATCCAACAATAGATCTAGATAAGGTACATCTAATGGTGAATTTAGATATGATTGGTCGAATGGAAGATAATAACGTTCAACTAGGTGGAGCAGCAACTGCAGAAAATTTCTCTTCAAGATTACATCCGTTTCTTATGGAAGAAAATGTGAATGTTATTGAACTAGGAAAAGGTATTTTTAGTAGATCTGATCACTACAATTTTTATAAAAAAGATATCCCAGTTTTATTTTTCTTTACAGGAGTTCATGATGATTACCACAAGCCATCAGACGATGCTGACAAAATAAATTATGATGGAATGAAATCTATTTCCAATATGGTAGAAGGTATAGTTGATGAGTTTGCTAATACTGAAGACAATCTTGTATTTAAATCGGTAGAACAAGAGCAAACAATGCAGACGCCTGCAAGAATGAAAGTTACTCTAGGTGTAATGCCAGACTATGCTTATGATGGAAAAGGCGTGAAGATAGACAGTGTGATTGATAATCGTCCTGGAAAAATGGCAGGTATGCTGGATGGTGATATTGTTATCAGAATAGAAGATATGAATATTACAGACATTTATAAATATATGGAAGCACTCTCAAATATTGAGCCTAGTGCTACCGCAAAAGTAGCGGTGCTTAGAGGTGCAGAAGAAGTAGTTTTAAATGTTCAGTTTTAATAACAGATTTCTTTACAAGTCACGTATTATTTTTTCGCTACTTCTCGTTTCATGCAATCAACCTCAAACCTTTACTATAATTGACTTACAACAAGTAACATTTACTGGAGATAATGGTGAAGGATATTTTAATGAAGATGAAACTAAGATTGTCTTTCAATCAAAAAGAGATGGTAATGACTGTGATAAGCTTTATATAGTAGATATTGATGGTAAAAACCTTAAAGATTTTCCTATAAAAGACGGTGCTTTTACTTGTGCTCATTACGCCCTTGATAACGAATTTATTTTTTTCTCTTCGACAATGAAAGATGGGCCAGAATGTCCAGAAATTTATAAACATCCAAATCCTAGAAAATACATATGGCCTTTAAGAAATTATGAGATTTATAGATGGGATGGTGATGCTGTAACACAATTAACAGATTCACCTGGCTATAACGCCGAAACGACTACACATCCTACAGAGCGAAAAGTAATTTTTACATCCATGAGAGAGGGAGATATAGATCTTTATGAAATGGATTATGATGGGAATAATGTTAAACGCATAACTAAAGAGTTTGGTTATGACGGAGGAGCATTTTATTCCCCTGATGGTAATAATATTGTATGGCGTGCTTGGTACCCAAGTAATGAAGAAGAAAAAGAAAAATGGTCTGCCAATTTAAGTAATCGTTATATTGATGCCGTGCCGTTAGATATCTATATTGCCAAACGAGACGGTTCAAATAAAATTAGATTAACAGATAATGGAGCCACTAATTGGTCTCCATCATGGCATCCAGATGGTAAGCATATTATTTTTTCATCAAACATGGATGACTGGAGAGATGATTATAATGCTTATGGAAGTAATTTTGAGCTTTATATGATTCATATTGATTCATTAGTAATGCAAAGATTAACCAACAATGATACTTTTGATTCGTTTCCAGTAATATCAGAAAATGGAAAGATCACCTTTTCTTCAAATCGAAATGCAAAGAACCCCCGTCAAACTAATATTTTTATCGGTTCTATTGTCAATAAATAGCTTCTATTGAGATTAAATCTCAATACTGCTTGCATTTAGTTTTTTTCTATAATAATATTGCGACATAATCTCAATAACATATAAAAGGGGAATTATGAAAAACATAACAATATTATTAGGATTTTTTAGTTTGATTTTTGCTCAAACTACTATTTCTGGTGTTGTAACAGATGGAGATAACAATCCTGTCGCTGACGCTAATATCGTTCTTTCAAACGGTTTTGGCACTACAAGTGGCAGTGATGGTAGTTTTACTTTTACTGCATCAATTCCTACAACAGCAACATTTTCAGCAATTGGTTTCGCAGATAAAAGCGTTACTGTTAGTAGTGGAAGTGTATCTGTAGAACTTTCAAGTAGACCTGTAGCATTGGATGCTGTAGAAGTATTAGCAGATGCTGCTAGTATTACTTCAGGCATGTTTTTAAGATCTGTTAGACCAAGTTCTGTTGTTTCGGAATCAGAATTAAAACAATTTAATCATACAGATATTCACCGTGTTGTATCTCGTATTCCTGGAGTTTACGTTCAGGAAGAAGATGGTTTAGGTTTAAGACCTAACATTGGGATTCGCGGTACTGGTTTAGAACGTATGGAAAAGCTAAATGTAATGGAAGATGGTATTATTATCGCACCAGCTCCATATGCATCACCAGCTGCATACTATTCTCCAACAATGGGACGTATGCAAGGGCTTGAAGTGCGTAAAGGTTCTACTCAAATTAAGCATGGACCTTTTACTACAGGTGGATCTTTAAATTATATTTCAACTGCCATTCCTTCATCATCACTTAATAGTGTTGACTTTATGGCTGGAAGCTTTGGTAAAACAGTATTGCATGTTAAATCAGGGAATACAATGGGTCAATGGGGATATCTACTTGAAGTATACAATGATATGACAGATGGATTTAAAGAGTTAGATGGCGGGGGAAACACCGGTTATTCTAAAACTGACGTAATGGCTAAAGTGCGTTATGCAATGAATGTTAATCATGCAGTAGAAATGAAATTTTCTATGACAGATGAAATCTCAGATGAAACATATCTTGGATTGTCTGATGATGATTATGCTGCAAATCCATTGAGAAGATATCGTGCATCTCAATTAGATGAGATGGATGCAGATCATTCTCAATTTGTACTATCATACGCAGGTAAATTATCAGATAATTTAACTATGGCAGTAAGTGCTTATAATAATGAGTTTGCAAGAAATTGGTATAAACTAAACAAGGTAGACGGTTCAAGTCTTGGTCTAATTGAAGACCCAGCTGGTAATGCAGCTGCTTTTGCATTAATGGATGCAATGGATAGTGATGCTGATGCTTATAGAATTAAAAATAATAATCGTGAATATTTATCAAGCGGTGTTCAAGCAGTATTAAACTGGAGCATTGAAAATCATGATATACAAGCTGGTTTACGTATCCATGCAGATGAAATGGATCGTTTTCAATGGGAAGACAGATACCAAATGGTTGGTGGTAAGTTAAATATGACTACAGCAGCAACCCCTGGTACTGACTCTAATAGAATCGATTCAGCTGAAGCTACTTCACTTTATGTTGAAGATAGAATGACGTCAGGCAATTGGATTGTAACTGGTGGATTAAGATATGAAGAAATCACTGTTAAAAGAGAAGACTGGGGAAAAACAGACCCAACTCGTGCAGGAGATGCATCAATCAAAGAAGATACATTTGATGTGATTGTTCCTGGTGTAGCAGTGGAATATGCACTTGAAGATGGAACTACACTCGGATATGGTATTCATAAAGGATTTGCTCCTCATGGACCAGGCGGTACTAAGGTAGTTGATGGTGTTACTCAAGAAGTAAAATCAGAGGAAAGTTGGAATCATGAATGGACTGTAAGATCTTATGAAGGTCTTAATGGGTTAGAATTAACATTCTTCATGAACAAATATGATAATCTTCTTGGTGCAGATACTGCAGCCACAGGTGGTACTGGTTCAAACGAACTGTATAATGGTGGTGCTGTGGATGTATCTGGATTAGAATTATATTTAAGACGTATGCTAATGGACAATGGATCTATTCAATTACCAATTGAAATTGCATACACAAAAACTAATACTGAGTTTAGAGAATCATTTGATGGTTTTTGGGGTGATGTATCTCGAGGAGATGAACTACCTTACATACCTGAAACAATGGTATCTGTAAACTTAGGTGTTAACATGGATAAAACCTCTGTTAACATTGGCTTAAAACACAATTCAGCAGCAAGAACAACAGCAGGGTCTGGTCGTTTAGATGACGCAAACTCTACTGATGCACTTACTCTAATTGATTTAGGTGTAAAACATTCACTTCAAAATAATGTGACTCTATCTATGGGCGTTAAAAACCTATTAGATAAAGATGCTGTTGTAGCAAGAAGACCATATGGTGCTCGCCCTACAATGCCAAGATCTATTACACTTGGAGTTAACTATAATTTTTAAGGTTGTCTTCTACTTAGTTGCTTTCAATTAAACCTTAAAATAGAGAGAATAGCGCCCGACGAAACCTTCCTGTCGGGCGTTGTTTTTTTATGTAATAAATTATTATTTATTAAGCTTTACTAGCATTTCAGTATTAAAATAGATTAACAACAACAATAATGAGGTTAAAATGAAAAAAATATTATTAATGACTATTTTTTGTTCTTTAGCTTTTGGACAAGCATACCATATGCAATCTGTTCTAGGATTAAAAGATGGCGTAAAGGTAGCAGATTTTGAAAAAGCTATGATGCAACACAATAAAGCGCATACTGGATTAGCTGCAGTAAATACTTTTTCTGTAGTAAATGGTCCAAATGCTGGTAAATATGTAAGAGTTGCAGCCGCACAATGGCCAACTCCACTAGATATGGTTGATAGTGTGTTTGATGCACATAGTGATCATGCACCTGTACCTTATGATAAATGGGGTAGTATGGTTAATGTTGAAGGTGGCATGGAATTTTGGACTTTAAGACCTGATCTTAGCAGAAATATGCCAACAGTAGAAGGTTCTGATGTAGATGGTCAACAGCCTAAATATATTACTATTTACTACTACGGGGTTCAACAAGGTGGAAATAATAATACAGAGGAAGTTTTTGCAAAGTTTAATGAAATTGCAAAGCAAACCGACAGCACAAGACCTTGGATCGCAATGACTAAAACACTAGGTGGAAATGTTAATGTTTATTCGTATTCAACCCCCCATATGACAATGTCTGAAGTTTTAGCGCCTGCACAAGCTGAATTTGCTAATGTGATTGGAAAGTTAAACATGGAAATGCCAGATTTAGACAATAAAGTAAGAAATGGATGGTCTTGGATGTGGAGTGAAACTTGGAGATTTAGACCAGAACTAAGTACAACAAATTAATTAATTTTTAAAAAGTACTTAAAATTGAAGAGCCTATTAATGATTGTTAATAGGCTCTTTTTCTATTAACATTCAAATATGTTTAATAAAAAGTCACAATTAGAGCTAAAAAGAGATTTAGAGCAAGAAACCTTTCAGCGCATTACATGCTCTTTTTATCGATATATCAATATTAAAAATCCTGAAAGTTTTCGTAATCATCTATATGAGGAGTTTTCGAGACTAAATATCTTAGGTAGGGTTTATGTTGCCCAAGAAGGTGTTAATGCCCAAATAAGCGTTCCAGAGGATAAATGGAATACATTTGAGGATTACATTAACTCAGAAGCTTTGCTTAGTGAAGTAAAATTGAAAAGAGCAGTTCAGGAAGGAATTTCATTTATAAAACTTAAAATTTTAGTAAAGAATGAAATTGTAGCTTACGGTGTGCATAAAGATAGTTATGATATGGATCATGTAGGCCAACATTTATCTGCAAAAGAGTTCAATGAGTCAATTAAGCAGGAAGAATCTATTGTTGTAGATATGCGTAATTATTATGAGAGTGAAGTTGGAAGATTTGAAAATGCAATTACTCCAGATATTCATCGATCTCAAGAATTATTGTCAGAAGTAGCAGAATTAATATCTGACAGTAAAGATAAAAAGGTTCATTTATATTGTACTGGTGGAATTCGTTGTGAAAAAGCAAGCGCATTTTTGATAAAAAAAGGATTTAAAGATGTCTATCAATTAGATGGTGGAATTATCCAATACGCTCATGATATTAAAAAAGAAAATATCCCATCAGCATTTATTGGAAAGAACTTTGTTTTTGATGACAGGTTAGGTGAAAAAATTACTGATGATATCATTGGAAAATGCCATCAATGTCAAAATCCATGCGATCAGCACGTCAACTGTAGTAATGATGCTTGCCATATTTTATTTATTCAGTGTGAGGATTGCGCAACAAAATATGAGAGGTGTTGTTCGGATAATTGTAGAGACTTTAATGCATTAGATGTTGAAGAGAAAAGAAAACTTAGAAAAGATATAGATAAAAAAGTTTCTGGTGCTAAATTATCAACGAAATTTAGACCAAAAGTATATAAACTATTTAATTATTGGAAATAAACATATGTCACTATTAAACAAAGTAAAAGAAATGATTAGCAACCCAATTTCTGTTAGCTATAAAGAAAAAAAAGAGTACAGTAAATTAGATATGATTGTATTGAATCCTATTTTTCTTTTTCTATTAGTTGCTTCTGTAACATGGTCTGCATGGGATGTTTCAAGACCTAAAACTTCCTCACCAGCAGATACTGCATTAAGTAATGCAATGATTTATTTTGAAAGAGGAGACTTTGATAATGCCGTTTTACAGTTAGAGTCAGTAGTAGAGGATTATGAAAGATCGTCAGCTGCAACACACGCAAAGTTTTATCTTGGTAGAACTGCATTTATAAACGGCAATAATGATAAAGCATCGATGTTACTATCTGAATCTGCTTCTAAATTAGAATACTCTACATTGAAAACTGAAGCATATATAATGTTGGGACAGCTTGATACTGATATAAACAAGGCTATGAGATTTTTCGACAATGCAGCAAAAAATGCATTATCTGAAAATGAGGTTACTTACATATCAATATTAAAAGCAAAACGCTTGGTAGCAGACAACGATAAAGTAAAAGCTTTTGAAATTCTAAATAGTATTGACACAGAAAATAGTCAATATATAGAGTTATTTGAGGAAGTGTACGGCACAGCGCTAACTTTAAACTAAGTTTCTTGTTTAAACGGTTTTTAATAAATATATTTACGCAGTATTTGAATGGGCCACGGCCCATTTTTGTTATAATAAAAAAACTATAAGATTTGAAAGGTTAGCATGGTAAACAGAGATTTAATTGAAATTTTTATTGAATTAGCGAGAGAAAAAAATATTGAGCGTTCTGAATTAGGAACAATTATTGAACAGCTTTTTTTATTTATTATTGATAAAGAAAAAGGTGAATCTGACAATTGTAGTGTAATTGTAAATCTAGATAAAGGTGAAATTGAAATTTATGTAGAAAAAACTATTGTTGAAGAAGTAGATGATGATCACTTTGATATTACACTTGAAAGAGCTCTAGAGCTTGAGCCTGAGCTTGTAGATTTAAAATTAGGAGATACTTTTGTAGAAGTTGTTGATCCGGCAAATTTTGGAAGAAGATTGGTTGCTAATGCTAGACAGTTCTTGAATAAAAGAACGCGTGAAGTTCAACAGCAGTATATATATGAAGACTATGTTCAAAGAATAGGCGAAGTGATTATTGGTACTGTTCATCAAGTGCACAGGGAAAATACCTTTGTAAATATTGAACAAACTGAGCTTAGAATGCCCCGAAATGAGCAAATTTTTTCAGAGAGATTTAGAAGAGGAGATACGATTAGAGCTCTTGTAAAGGCAGTTGAAGTTACTCCTAAAGGTCCAGACATCTTAATATCCAGAAGTGATGATTTATTTCTATATAAATTATTTGAAATGGAAGTTCCTGAAATTGAGGATGGTATTATTGAAATTAAAGGAATTGCTAGAAAACCTGGAGAAAGAAGTAAGATTATTGTTCATTCTATTGATAAGAGAATTGATGCGGTTGGTGCTTGTGTCGGTATGAGAGGAAGTCGTATTCAATCTGTTGTTAGAGAATTAAATAATGAGAAGATTGATATTGTGAATTATACAGAGAAGTCTGAAGTATTTATTACCAGAGCTTTATCACCAGCTAAGCCTATAGATTTATATATAGACGATGATAGGAACTATTGTGTTGCAATTTTTGATGAAGGTGGTTTAGAAAATGCTGTTGGAAGAAGTGGTGTAAATATTAATTTAGCCTCTAAGTTAACAGGTTTTACAATCGATGCATTTACTAAAGAAGAGTATGATGAAGTCCTAGTAAATCAGAAAACTAATCTTGACACTTTTAAAGGTATTAAAAAAGGCGTTTTAAAGAAATTAGCTGGCGCTGATATTGTTAGTGTAGCAGACTATTTAGCAACAAAAAAGTTTGTTCTTGTTGATGAGCTAGATCTTACTGGAGATGAAATTAACTCCATAAGCGCTGTTGTAAATGCTTTCATTAGTAGAAATGATGAGCCAGAAGAAGTTGTAGTAGAAGAAACTCCCGCGGAAGAACAAGTTGAAGGCGTTGTGGTTGAAGAAGCTGCTATTGAAGAAGAAGTTGTAGTCGAAGAAGCCCCCGCTGAAGAACAAGCTGAAGAGGAAAAATAATACATGACTGATTCTATTAGAATTTTTCAGCTTGCAAAAGAGCTGAACATATCTCACAATGATATTGTTGATTTTCTAAAATCAAAAGGTATATCTGTTACAAGTCATATGTCACCAATTGACGGCAAAACTCAACAAGTTGTATATACTGAGTTTGCAAAAGATAGACAGTCTGCGGAAAGAGATAGGAAAGAGCAGGTTAGAAAAGAGATACATGACTCTAAGGTGGTTATGGAGACAAAATCTGTTAAAAAATTCAAAATCATGTCAGTTCAGGATCAAAGAGAACAAGACAAAGTAAAAAAAGCTAGAATCAAAGAACAGCAAGAAGAAGCAAAGACATCAGATACAAAACCAGAACAAGTTTCTGAAGTTAAAAAACCTAAGAAAAAATTAAGAAAAATTACATTAAGAGAACCTTCTTCATCTCAAGATAAAAAAGAGATAAAGAAAGATAAGGAAGCAATTAAAAAAGATACTTCTGCCGTAAAAAGATTAAAAAAGACCTTAGCATCAATGGATTCAGGTCCAAAAAAGAAATCTTATAAAAAAGCTAAGAAAGATTCTGATGCAGATTTAAACGATAGCCCAAGATCGATAGAGTTGGCAGAATATGCTAGTATTGATGAGATAGCAAAAGTTTTAGATGTAAGTACTAGTGAAGTCATTGGAAAATGCTTACAAATGGGAGTTTTAGCTACAGTAAATCAACGATTAGAATGGGATATAATTGAATTGATAGCAGGTGAATATGATGTAGAGCTAAGCAAGTACGAAGAAGTGGTAGATGATTTGTTTGTTATGGCTCATACAGAAGAAGAATTAGAGGGTGCAACCAATCGTGCACCGGTTGTAACAATTATGGGTCATGTTGACCATGGTAAAACATCCATTCTTGACTATATAAGAGAAACAAAGGTAGCAGCAGGTGAATCTGGTGGTATTACTCAGAGAGTTGGAGCGTATCAAGTTGATCATAATGGTAATAAAATTACATTTTTAGACACTCCTGGACACGAAGCTTTTACAGCAATGAGAGCCAGAGGAGCACAATCTACTGATATAGTAATTCTTGTTGTTGCTGCAGATGATAGTGTTATGCCTCAAACTTTAGAGGCTATTAACCACTCTAAAGCAGCAGAGGTGCCAATTGTTGTTGCAATAAATAAGATTGATAAACCTGGATCAAATCCAGATACTGTTAAAAGAGAATTATCTGAAAAGGATGTTTTAGTTGAAGATTGGGGAGGAAAAATTCAATCCGTACACACTTCTGCTATAACGGGTGAAGGTATTGATGCATTAATGGAAGCAATTCTATTAGAGGCAGAAGTATTAGACCTCAAAGCTAATGCTAATATTGAATGTAAGGGAACAGTGATTGATTCTAAGTTAGATAAAGGTTTAGGTCCAATAGCTACCGTATTAATTCAAAAAGGAACTTTAAAAATAGGAACTCCGTTTATTTGTAATAATTATCCCGGAAAAGTGCGTGCAATCATGAACGAAAAAGGTGAGCGTATTAAAACAGCTGAACCTTCAGATGCAGTGCAAATCCTTGGATTTGATCAAGTTCCTCAATCTGGAGATATCTTTGCTGAGGTAAGTAATGAGTCAGATCTGAAAAAAATTGCGAACGAAAGACAGAGAATTAAGAGAGAGATTGACCTACAAATGGTTCAAAAGACCTCTTTGGATAGTATTTCTGCTCAGATTAAAGAAGGCGATGTTAATAATTTAAATATTATTATAAAGGCAGATTCTGATGGGTCTATTGAAGCTCTTATACAGAGTTTAGAAAAAATTAACAATGAAGAGGTTGGAGTTGATATAGTACATAGAGGAGTAGGTAATGTAAGTGATTCCGATGTATTATTAGCTCAAGCATCTAAAGCAGTTGTAATAGGTTTTGGTGTTCAAATACCATCTAATACAAGATTGCTAGCAAATCAAAGTAATGTTGAAATTAGAGCATATAATATTATTTATCAGGTTGTTGAAGATGTCAAGCTAGCTGTTGAAGGTTTGTTAAGACCAGATCTAGTTGAAGAGGTTCTTGGAGAAGCTGTTGTTAAGGAGTCATTCAAGATTCCAAAAATTGGTTTTATTGCTGGTTCACAAGTTGAAAGTGGAAAAATCACTAGAGACTGTTTCGTTAGGCTTATAAGAGAAGACGAAGAATTAATATCAAAAGGAAAGCTAGTATCATTGAAGCGTTTTAAAGATGATGTCAATAGCGTTGATTCTGGCTTAGAGTGTGGAATTGCTGTTGAAGGTGTAAAAAAATACTTCCCTGGAGATAGAATTGTAGCATATAAAATAAATGAGATTAAAAGAAAACTATCATAAAGTTGAATACTAAACCATTTTCAAGATCAGAGCGCGTTGAACAGCAAGTTTTAAAAACTATTAATCAAATTTTAACTAAAGATTTAGATTTGAGAAAGTATGGTTTTTTAACTTTTTCAGATGTTAAAATGACTTCAGATTTAAAGCACGCAAACCTATTTTATAGTATTATAAATCCCACCAAGGACTTAAAGATTATCAACAAAGAATTGAATTTACTGGTTCCTACGTTCAGGAAGTACCTATCAACATCTCTTAAGTTGAGGTCTACGCCTACATTAAGATTTATTTATGACGATTCTTTTGAGCAGTTTCAGAAAATAAATGAATTAATGAAAAAAATTGACTAGTCATGATATATAACATATATAAGCCTAAAGATTTTTCTTCTTTTAGCATTGTAAAACAAGTTAAAAGAATTACTCGTGAAAAAGTAGGGCACTCTGGTACTTTAGACCCATTTGCTGATGGTGTTCTAGTATTGGGTATTGGAAAATCAACTAAAAAACTGTCAGATATAATACAATACGATAAGACATATAAAGGTATAGTTAGGTTAGGAAAAAAAACTGACACAAAAGATCTTACAGGTACAGTGATAGAGGATAAGGAAGTTCCAAATTTTGAAAATATTAATTTTGAAAAAATAGCTGAATCGTTTTTAGGTGTTCAGATGCAGGAAACTCCAATGTACTCAGCAAGAAAAGTAAATGGTGTTAGACTTTATAAGCTGGCTAGAAAAAATATTTCAGTAAAAAGAAATCCCAAGCAGATTGAAATTAAGTATTTAAAATGTATTTTAATTGACAGTAATACCTTAGAAATACAAGTAGAGTGTTCGTCTGGTACTTATATTCGAGTCTTAGCAGAGGACATAGCAAAAAAAATCGGTACTATCGGTCATTTAATAAAGTTAACTCGAACGACAGTAGGGGCATTTTCATTGGATGATTCCCTAACAATAGAAAAATTTGAGGAACAATGGAAATTATAAGATCAATTAATGATATGAAGGCTTTGGATTCTTCTGTTGTAACTGTAGGTAATTATGATGGAATTCATCTTGGACATCAAGATGTATTGAAACATATTATATCAGTAGGTAAAAAAGAAAACATTCCTTCTTGTTTAATTACATTTGATCCAAACCCAGCATATGTCTTATCTAAAAGTAGTAAGCCAATGAATTTACAAGATATTGATTCAAAGCTTGTAGTGCTTGAAGAGATGGGTCTTGATAAAGTTTTAGTTATTCCATTCACTTTAGATTTTTCACGTATGTCTGCAGAAGATTTTTCAGATAATATCATTAAGAAGCTGTTTAACCCTAAGTTGATTTCTGTAGGAGAAAATCATTACTTTGGATTCAATAAAAAGGGAGATTTAGCTTTTTTAACTGATTTTTGCCACAAAAATGAAATCGAACTACACACTCCTGAAATAAGAATGTTAAATGGGAAACCAATTTCTAGCACACTAACTAGGGGATTAATTTATGATGGGTTACTAGATCAGGTTCCATCATTATTAGGCAAATTTTATGGCTTTAATGTAGTAACAGTGCATGGGTCAAATAGGGGAAAATCCATGAATTATCCCACTGCAAATTTTATACCCCTAAGTAAATATCAGATGATTCCCGAAGGTGGAGTGTACCTTTCAAGAGTTTTTATTGACGGAGAATACTACTTTGGAATGACTAATATTGGATATAGACCAACATTTAATGAAAAAAAATTTGTTATGGAAGTTCACATTTTATCTGATAAATTCAGCGACTTATACGATGAAAGTTTTTATATCGAATTTTTACACAAGATTCGAAATGAGAAAAAGTTTGAAAGTAAAGATTACTTAATCAAACAGATTGAAGACGATAAGGAAGTATGTATTAAATTGATAGATTCTTTTAAGGAGAAATATGAAGTATAGTAAAGAAACAAGTAAGATTATTCAAGACGCAGGTCTTGATGCTAATAACGTTGGTAGTAGTGAAGCGCAAATTGCTCTTCTTACAGATCGTATTAGATCATTGACTGAACATGTAAAGTTACATAAGAAAGATGTTCATTCAAGACATGGTTTAGTTAAGCTCGTATCACAAAGAAGAAAACAATTGAAGTATTTAAGAAAAACTAAACTAGATAGCTATGATACATTAATCACGAAGCTATCAATAAGAGGATTATAAAGAAGAAATTATGATAAAAGTAGAAAAGAATATAGCCGGCCGACTATTAAAAATTGAATCAGGCCAAATAGCAAGACAAGCGGGTGGATCCGTATTTATTACGTATGGAGATACTGCAATGCTTGCAGCAGTTTGTTGTTCATCTGAACCGAGAGAAGGTATAAACTTTCTTCCAATGCAGGTTGAATATAGAGAAAAACATTATGCGGGTGGAAAAATACCCGGAGGTTTCTTTAAAAGAGAGGCGAAACCAACAGATGCTGAAGTTTTAACTTCACGTCTAACAGATCGTCCAATTAGGCCTTTAATTCCTAAGAATTATAGAAACGAACTACAGATTATGTTAACCACAATGTCTTATGATGGTGTAAATACACCCGATGTAGTAGCAGCAATTGGTGCTTCTGCGGCACTGTTATTATCACCAGTACCTTTTGATGGACCAATAGCTTCTGTTAAAGTTGGATTAGTTGACGGAGAATATATTTTAAATCCTACAGTAGAACAAATGGAATCATCCGATTTAGATTTAATGGTAACCGGTAAAAAAGATAAAATTTGTATGATTGAAGGTGGTTCTAACTTTGTTCCTGAAAAAACAATTTTAGAAGCATTAGATATCGCAATGGAAGGCATTAATGATATAGTAGATCTTCAAATGGAATTTTCAGAACATTTTGATAATTCTTATGAGATAGTTGACAATTCTGTTATTACAGAAGAAGTTACAAACTCTCTGGAAGAGCTTTATTCAGATAAAATTCACAAGTTGCTTGATATGGATTCAAAGAAAGCAATGGATGATGCATATAATGAAATTGCAAAAGAGGCTTCAGAATCTTATAAAGAAGATGAAAAATTATATCCTGAAGTAAAAGACCATATTAAAACAATGTTTAAAAATGCAGTTAGAAAAAGCATATTAGATAAAAAGGTTAGAGTGGATGGAAGAGGTCTAGCGGATGTTAGACAAATTAGTATTGTTCCATCACTATTACCTCGTGTTCATGGATCTGCATTATTTACTCGAGGTGAAACGCAAGCAATTGCTGCGCTTACTTTAGGTAATGCTAGAGATGAACAAATTATCGATTCAATGGCAAGTGACTATAAAAAATCATTCTTATTGCATTACAATTTCCCTCCTTACTGTGTAGGGGAAACTGGAAGAATTGGTTTCACAAATAGAAGAGAGATAGGACATGGACATTTAGCTGAAAGATCGCTAAAACCTATACTACCTTCATCTGAAGAGTTTCCATATACAATTCGCGTTGTATCTGAAATTACAGAATCAAATGGATCTTCCTCGATGGCATCTGTTTGTGGTGGCTCTTTAGCTATGATGAACGCTGGAGTGCCTATTAAAGAGCATGTAGCAGGTATTGCTATGGGTTTAATCATGGATGGAGATAATTATGCTGTTTTAAGTGATATTTTAGGTACTGAAGATTTCTTAGGAGACATGGACTTCAAAGTTGCTGGTACTAAAGATGGAATTAGTGCAATTCAGTTAGACTTAAAAGTACCTGGACTTCCAATGGACGTTTTATCTAATGCACTTGAGCAGGCAAATAAAGGTAGATTGCATATTCTTGATGAGATGAATAAAGCAATCAGTACTCCGAATGCATTGTCCCAATATGCACCTCAAATTGAATCATTTAAAATTGATAAAGAGAAAATTGGAGCCCTTATTGGTCCAGGTGGAAAAAACATTAAAGCTATTCAAGAAAGAGCTGAATGTGTTATCAATATTGAAGATGATGGAACTGTTAGTGTGTCAGCAGCGGATAAAGCAGCACTTGATAATGCTATCGCTCAAGTTAAAGCGGTTACAGAAGATCCAAAAGTCGGTACAGTTTTTGATGGTAAAGTTACAAAGCTAATGGAATTCGGTGCTTTTGTAGAATTTGCTCCAGGACGTGAAGGTTTAGTACATATATCACAATTAGCTTGGGAAAGAGTTAATAAAGTGAGTGATGTATTGTCAGTTGGAGATGCTGTAAAAATCAAATTATTTGAAATTGATAAGCAGGGTCGTTTAAACTTTAGCATGAAATTGCTAATGGATAAACCTGAATAATTAAATATATTTAACCTGAAATAAAAAGTTCAATATGAAAATTGGCGTTCCTAAAGAGATTATTTCTCAGGAGTATCGTGTAGCGATTAATCCCGAGACAGCAAAACTTTTAATCGAAAGTTCACACCAATTATTTATTCAAAAAAATGCTGGAGATGGTAGCGGCTATTCCGATCAAGATTACGAAAGTCTTGGTTGTACTATAGTCGATACACCATCTGAAGTTTTTACAAATTCTGATTTAATAGTAAAAGTTAAAGAGCCTTTAAATGAAGAGGTAGAAATGATGAGAGATAAAATGCTATTTACATATCTCCATCTTAGTTCTTCAAAAGATTTAACCGAAAAACTTCTAGAGTGCAACGTTACATCACTTGCGTATGAAACAGTTGTAATAAACAATGAAACTCCAATGCTGAAACCTATGAGTGAAATTGCGGGTAGACTATCGTTATTAGATGCCATAGAGTTACTAAAAAAGAGTAAGGGAGGTAAGGGAAAGTTAATATCTGGTACTTCTCTTTCTGATCCAGCAAACGTGCTTATTATTGGAGCTGGTATTGTTGGAGTCAATGCTATGCAAATGAGTCTTGGTCTTGGAGCAAATACAACAATCTTAGATATAAATAATGAATTACTTAGAAGTATCAAAACACAATATCCTGCAGTTAACATAGGTACCTCTTCAAAAGAGCTTATAGAAGGGCTATTACCAATAGCAGATATCGTAATTGGTGCTGTATTGACACCAGGAGCTAAGCCTCCAACTGTAATAAGTAGAGAAATGCTTTCCTTAATGCAGCCCAAAAGTATATTATCCGATGTTGCAATTGATCAAGGAGGATGTTTTGAAACTTCAAAAGTCACTTCTCATAGTGAGCCTACATATGAAGTTGATGATATAATTCATTACTGTGTCAGAAATATTCCTTCAGCAGTTCCATTTACAGCAACAAACGCATTAAATGAGTCTACAAGGCCATTTATAGCCAGATTAGCAAATGATGGGGTAGAAGGACTAAAATCTAATACAAACCTGTTAATGGCATTAAATACTCATCAAGGACATCTTGTTAATCAAGAAGTTGCAGATGCTCACGATTTAAAATATTCAAATCCAAGCAATATTCTTTAAATACTAGTATTAAAGAATAGCTTTAATCACTTGTTTTTTTCTTAAAATAATAATAACCTAAAGTGATGCTTGAATCTACAACAAAGCTATATTACAGTATTAAAGAAGTAAGTGAGCTTACCAGCCTTAAACCCTATGTTTTACGATACTGGGAGTCAGAATTTCCATCATTAAAACCATCCAAAAATAAAGCAGGTAATAGAACCTACAAAAAGAATGACATTAATGTGATACTTGAGATTAAGAAATTACTTTATGATAAAAAATTTACTATTAAAGGTGCAATAGAAGAATTGAAAAGTGGACATACTACTAAATCCGATTCAGTTAAAATGAGTAATAAAGATATTTCTGTGCTTGTAGAAATTCGTAATGAGCTAAAAAGTATATTAAATGAACTAAACAGGCATTAGATATATGGATTCCTCAATAATACTTACTTATGCAATTCCATTCTTTTTATTATTGATCATTATTGAATTTTCATACGGTGTTATCAAAGGTAAAAACAATTATAGGTTAAATGATGCTTTAACCAGCTTGTCATTAGGTTTGATCAGTCGATTTGTTCCGTTGTTAGGATTGGGTTTTCAGTATGTAGTTTATAAATACGTTGCTGAATATTATAATTTAAAACTATTAAACTTAGAGGATGTATGGGTTTGGATATTTGCTTTTATTCTTTATGATATTTGCTATTATTGGATGCACCGAATTCACCATGAAGTAAAAGTTTTTTGGGCAACACATGTTGTACATCATCATGGAGAAGATTTTAATTTAGCAACTGCTCTAAGACAGACAAGTAGTGGTTTTTTATGGAAATGGGTGTTCTTCTTACCAATGTTTATTATTGGAGTTCCTCCAGAAGTGTATGTTAGTGTTGCTGGAGTTAATCTAGTTTATCAGTTCTGGGTTCACACAGAACATGTTGGTAGGTTAGGTTTTCTAGAATATATATTGATTACTCCATCTAATCATAGAGTGCATCATGCTCAAAATGATGATTATTTAGATGCAAATTATGGTGGTGTATTCATTCTATGGGATCGAATTTTTGGAACATTTATTGATGAAAGAAAAGATTTAAAACCAGTATATGGTACTGTTAAGCCTTTAAAGTCGTTTAATCCTTTTTGGGCAAACATTGAAGTTTTCTATCAAATGTTTTTAGATTCTTATCGAACAAAAAAGCTTAATGATAAGCTATATGTTTGGTTTTCTCCTCCTGGATGGAGACCAGAAGATGTAAAAGAGAAATATCCCCTTAGAAAAAACGATTTAAATAGCTTTGAAAAGTATGATCCACAAATTAGTAATCGACAAAAAATATTTGGATTTTTTCAGTTTGCAATGATTAATGCTTTGACAGTTATAATGCTCTTTAATATGAATAAGTTTGCTTATACAGAGATGTTATCTGTTGCAGCGCTTGTCATAACTTTAGCAATCTCAAACTCTTTTATGTTAGATGGAAAGACATATGCTAGTAAGGTGGAAGTGTTAAGACTTATCGGTGTTTTAGCATTCTTATATTTTGGATTTTTTACTAGTTTTACGTATTTAATTTTAGCTCACTCAATTATAGCCTTAACAGTAATCATATTCCTGTTAAAACCAGATAATTACGAGCTTGCTTCATAGAAAAAATAATTCTTTAATTTGGTAGCCAACTAGAAAGCCTTTTAATATATAATTATTGAGAGGCTTTTTTTTTATTAACATGATAAAAATAGTGTTAACTTATTATATGAGAATTAAACGATTTTTAAACTCTATTGTTGTAGGATTTGGAATATTTTTAGCTTCTTTCTTAGTCCCTGTTATTGGTGGGATTATATCTATACCTATGAGTTTAATTGGAGCATGGATGTATTATGATCACAGTAAATAGAAGTTTGTATAAACTTTGCATTTTTTTGCTTAGTTTTTTTAGCATTATTATGGCAGAAGAAAATACAAATCAAAAAGAAGCGTTTTTCGCAGCTGGATGCTTTTGGGGTGTAGAATCTACATTTCAACAGTTAGAAGGTGTTAAATCCACTAGCGTGGGTTATACTGGGGGTAAAGTTAAAAACCCTTCATATGAGCTAGTATGTACAGGTATAACAGATCATGCGGAAGCGGTTCAAGTTGTTTATGACGCAAGCGTAATTTCTTATGAGCAATTATTAGATACTTTTTTTGATTTGCATGATCCAACTACTATGGATAGACAAGGTCCTGATATTGGATCTCAATATCGTTCAGCAGTATTTTATAAAAATGAAGAAGAGAAAACATTGGTTGAAGTAAAAATTAGTCAGGTAAATGAATCTGGCAAGTTTCGGTCAAGAGTTGTAACAGAGGTAGCACCTTTGAGCGACTTCTATGACGCAGAAGATTATCATCAGGATTATTATAAAAAAAGAGGAATTGTTGGTTGCGCAATATAAAACCGGGAGAATAAAATGAGATTTCAAAAGAGTGTTTATTTATTATCAATTTTACTATTAATCGTATTTACTACTGACCTCAATGGTCAGTTTAGAAGAAAAAAGGTAAAACTGAGCGATACTAATAAGATTGAAGAATTTATTAATGATCATTTTCAAGATCCGTTTATGGTAGAGCATATCCAATCTATCCAGTCTGAGTTAGTAAAACTTGGATTTGAAATTCTTCCACCTGATACAGATGGTCAATTAGCAGTAGAAGTTGTGTTTGAAGATTTTAATTTCGATCCTGTTTATGGTTCAACAGCAGACCCTAAATCATCACATATCATTTTTAGAAATCCCAAGACATCAAAAGTTGTTGCAAAGTTTATGGCCAACTCTATACTCCAAGATGATGATTTCGACGGACCAATGACAAATGCCTTTGGTAATACCACTAACTCTTCTATGAGTATGGGATACGGAGGAAACTCTGATCAACCAATCGATGTAAATGCAATTATTTTAGATTGGATGAAGCAAATTAAGAACTTCTATTAAGCTTTGGCCTACAATCACAAAGTTATTGAACCTAAGTGGCAAAAATATTGGTCAGAAAATGAAACATTTAAGACCGGTACAGATAGTGAAAAGCCAAAATATTATGTTCTCGATATGTTTCCTTATCCGTCCGGTTCAGGTCTTCATGTAGGACATGCTCTTGGCTATGTAGCAACAGATATTGTTGCACGATACAAGAGAATGAAAGGTTTTAATGTTCTTCATCCGATGGGTTGGGACGCTTTTGGCTTACCAGCAGAACAATATGCTATAAAAACAGGTACTCACCCTAAAATAACTACAGCAGAGAACATTAGTAATTTTAAGCGTCAAATTAATCAGTTAGGATTCTCTTATGATTGGTCAAAAGAAATAAATACAACAGATCCGAACTATTATAAGTGGACGCAGTGGATATTTTTACAGCTTTACAATAAAGGATTAGCCTACGAAGAAGAAGTAGCTGTTAACTGGTGTCCTGAGCTGCGTACTGTACTTGCTAATGAAGAAGTTGTCGATGGAAAATCTGAAATAGGAGGACATCCCGTTATTCGAACCCCTATGAAACAATGGATTTTGAAAATTACAAAATATGCAGAGTCTCTATTAGATGGTCTTGACGATTTAGATTGGCCAGAAAATATTAAAGAGCTACAAAAGAATTGGATTGGTAGATCTGAAGGGGTAGAAGTAAGCTTTTCAGTTGATGGATTTCCGAATGAAAAAATTGAGGTTTATACAACAAGGCCGGATACTCTTTTCGGTGCTACATACATGGTTCTTGCACCGGAGCATACATTAGCAAAAAAAATTGTTACTGAAGAGCAGTCTAGTAAATTAGAGCAATATATTGAAGAAACTCAAAAGAAATCTGACTTTGATAGAACAGAGGTTAATAAAGATAAAACGGGAATATTTACCGGATCTTATGCAATAAATCCTTTCAGTGGTGAAAAAATGGAAATATGGGTAGCAGACTACGTCTTAATCAGTTATGGTACAGGTGCAATTATGGCTGTTCCTGCTCATGACGATAGAGATTGGGAGTTTGCAACAAAATACAATCTACCTATAAAGGAAGTCGTTGAAGGGGGAGACATAGCGAAATCAGCTTTTACTGCTAAGGGAAGCGCTTTGCTAGTTAACTCTGAACATAAAGATACATTGTCACTTAACGGTCTTAGTGTAAATTCAGGAATTGAAAAAGCTATAGAATTTATTGAAAAAAATGGATTAGGATCTGGGACAGTTAACTATAAACTTAGAGATTGGCTATTTTCAAGACAACGATACTGGGGTGAACCATTTCCTATTATTCACACAGAAGATGGTATTACAACAATCAGTGAAGAAGAGTTACCAATAAAGCTGCCTGAAGTAGAAAATTATAAGCCATCAGATGATGGAAAATCGCCACTTTCCACTATTAATAATTGGGTTGAAGTAAAAGATGCATCTAATAATATTATTGGACTTCGAGAAACAAATACTATGCCACAATGGGCTGGTTCTTGTTGGTATTATTTGAGATTTACTGATCCATCTAATCATACTGAAGCGTGGTCAAAAAAGAATGAAGATTATTGGATGCCTGTTGATTTATATATTGGAGGGCAGGAACATGCAGTTCTACATTTATTATATGCTAGGTTTTGGCATCATGTATTATTTGATTTAGGTCTTTTATCGACGAAAGAGCCATTTAAAAAATTGTACAATCAAGGAATGATATTAGGGGATGATGGTACTAAAATGAGTAAATCTAGGGGAAATGTTATTAACCCTGAAGATATCATTGAGCAATATGGTGCCGACGCTATGAGACTTTATGAAATGTTTATGGGTCCACTAAATAAATCAAAACCTTGGAATACAAAAGGATTACAAGGATGTTATAGATTTATTAACAAACTATGGTCAATTATTGTTGATGAAGAGGGTGGTTTATCCTCGAAAATTGTAGAGAAACATACATCAGATAAAGAGACATTACATCTACACCATACTACTATTAAAAAAGTAGAAAATGACATAGAAAACTTACATTTTAATACAGCAGTTTCTCAGTTAATGATATACTGTAATCATTTACAAAAGTGTGACCAAATTTCAACAGAACTAATTACAGACTTAGTAAAGATAGCTGGACCGTTTATACCGCATCTTTCAGAGGAATTTTGGTCGCTATTAGGTCATAAAGAATCAATTTCTAATGCACCGTGGCCAGAATTTAATGAAACCTTAACACAGACTGATGAAGTAACAATTGCCGTTCAAGTAAATGGTAAGTTAAGAGCAAATATAAGCTTAGATAAAGATTCAGGAGAGAAAATAGCCGTTAATACTGCGCTAGAGCTTGAAAAAGTACAAAACTACACCTCAGAAGGAACCATTGTTAAGACTATATATGTTCCAAATCGACTATTAAACTTCGTCGTTAAGTAGATCTGTTCCTTTAGACATTATCCAGATAGTACCAACAAGACTTAATACAGCCACTTTTTGATATGTTGCATGCATAGTTAAAGAATCAATTGATTTCCATGGCGCTGGGCCAACTTCAAGAAAGACTATATATCCAGCAACAATTAAAGAACAAGCAAAAAGAGCATAAGTAACGTTTTTTAAGCCTTTTGAGTAAAAAAGGTAAGCATATATACCTAAAGTCAGCAAAGCGCAGTTAAACACTGAATTTGCAAAGAAAATATGAAGGGAATATAGAGAAGGAACATCTGCTGGTGTAAAAACAACTCCAAGCAAACTAATAGATCCACATGCAGCTGAAATTTTAGCTACAATACTAGTCTTAGGTTTATCTTTAGAAAAAAATTCTGCAGCGTTAAAAAGATAGTAAAACGAAGCAATGATTTGAGTAAGCATTCCCATTGAAAACAAAGCAATAGATATGGTGTTGTCTGCGCCAGAATGACTAGTAGTACGACCTAGGTCACTTATAAAGTTTGTAAAAAAGTTGTAGTAGAGTGTTTGTTTTTCAATATAGTTACCACCACCATAAAAGAATGCCGCTAAAGTGAGTAGTCCGATATAGGAGAGTAGTAGTCTCCTTGTATTTATACCTAGTTTATTTTTCATATTCCCCCAATTATACATAATATATATTATACGTAAAACCTGTAAAACAGGTAAATAACAGGTGTTAATTAATTTAAATAAAGATATCGTTGAAAATCAATAAATAGATCTCGTATATCTTTTACATCTCCAAGCTCTTGCTTAGCCTTGTTTAAGGATTGATATTTTAAGGTTATGAGTTTTGGTAATTTTTCATTATCCAATTCTTTAAACCCTAGATCTACATATTGATCTAAAATAAAATTAATAA